>ERZ1034365.372-NODE-372-length-25004-cov-6.645605_pt1 | contig 25004 bp, 23 predicted proteins | sample MGYA00520615_ERZ1034365 | MGnify/ENA primary metagenome ERZ1034365 (study PRJEB33736, sample SAMEA104284505) | Azolla filiculoides | biome: Urban; feature: Water surface; material: Ditch water | place: Netherlands | collected 2015-10-28 | depth 0-0.1 m ...
AAGGCATCTAAATTTGATCCAGATTCAAATGGTCATTTTGGTATTTTTGGAGGAAGATATGTTCCTGAAACACTTATGCCAATCTTATTGGAGTTAGAAGAAAGCTATAAAAAATACAGATTTGATCCACAATTTTGGTCCGAGGTTAATGCTCTTTTGAAAGATTACGTTGGCAGACCAAATCCTCTTTATTTGGCTCAAAATATTAGTGATGAACTTGGTTGTAAGGTTTATTTAAAACGAGAAGATTTAAATCATACAGGTGCACATAAAGTTAATAATACAATAGCTCAAGGATTATTAGCAAAAAGACTAGGTAAGACAAAAGTTATAGCTGAAACAGGAGCCGGACAACATGGTGTTGCAACAGCTACTATAGCAGCACTTATGGGACTGGAATGTACTATTTTTATGGGTGCTAAAGATGTAAAAAGACAAGAGCTAAATGTATTCAGAATGAAACTTTTGGGTGCTAAAGTTGTTGCTGTTGAAAGTGGAAGTAAATCTTTAAAAGATGCTATGAATGATGCTATTAGATATTGGGTGACAAATGCTAGAGATACTTTTTATATTATAGGAACAGTAGCTGGACCACATCCATATCCAATGATGGTTAGAGATTTTCAGGCAATTATTGGTTGGGAAGCTAGAGCACAGTTTTTGGATTTGGAAAATAAATTACCTGATTATGTACTTGCATGTATAGGTGGTGGTTCAAATGCAATTGGAATGTTTAGTCACTTCCTTGAAGATAAAGAAGTTCAATGTATTGGTATAGAAGCTGGTGGTCATGGTATTGAAACAAACATGCACGGATGTAGTTTGAAAAAAGGAAAACCAGGTATTTTACATGGTCAATGTTCATATTTACTGCAAGATGATGATGGTCAGGTAATTGAAGCACATAGTATTTCTGCTGGTTTAGACTATCCTGGAATAGGACCAGAGCATAGTTATCATAATGATTTAGGAACAGTTAAATATGACAACATTACTGATGATGAAGCTATGGACGCATTTGTTTGGCTAAGTAGAAAAGAGGGAATTATACCAGCTTTTGAATCTGCACATGCAATAGCATATTTGAAAAAAGCACAAGATTTATTTAGAGGCAAAACAGTAATAATAAGCTTAAGCGGAAGAGGTGACAAGGATATGATTCAAGCCAAAGAAATATTAAAGTTTGACTAATAATGATGACATTCTTTAAAAACCATTCCGGAAAAATTAGTACGATATTTTTTGTTTTGCTAATTTCATATCTCGGATACAATCTTTATAATGCACCAGCTATTGGTCTTGAAGCTAAGTTTTTATATCTTATGAAAGAATACGGATATATCATACTTTTTTCTTGGAGTGTTTTAGAAGGTGAATCAGGTTTGGTTATGGCCGGATTGCTTTGTAGTACCGGCGACATGAATTTACCATTAGCTATTTTTATTGCAGGTCTTGGTGGATTTACTGGGGATCAGATCTATTTTTATATAGGAAGATACAATAAAAGATATGTTCACACTAAATTTAGAAGCCAAAGAAGAAAGTTTGCTTTTGCTCATCTTTTGCTTAAAAAATATGGTTGGCCAATTATCTTTGCACAAAGATATATGTATGGAATGCGTACAGTTATACCGATTTCGATTGGTCTTACAAGATATGATGCAAAAAGTTTTGCTCTAATTAATTTCTTGTCAGCTATTTGCTGGGCTTCATTGACAATTTTACCTGTGTGGTATTTTGGAAATGAAATTCTTGAAATTATGAAATCAATCAAAGAGTATTGGTATTTTGCTTTACCTATTATTGGACTTATTCTTTGGACTTTTATATCGTTTTTCAATAATGCAACTAAAGTTCCGATGCGAAAAATAAAACAAGACACTATTTGTGAGGAAATAAAATGAAGTTAAATTTAATAGAAGAATCAATTAATACAGAATTGGAAATCATTATTATCAAGAATAATAATATCGAAAGCGATAATGAAGTGCTTCAAAAGCTTAATTTTAAAGGTGAAATTGACACATCAGCATTATTACCAGAACTTGGTAAGCTGTATATTGGATGTGGTGAATATAGTAGCGATAATGTAAGATGCAGTGTCGCAGCTGCTATGAGAATATTTTCAGATACTAACTTTTGTGAAGCCATTATTGAAGCTGGAGAATATTTAGCTGAAGTAGTTGAAGGTATTGAACTTGGAAGTTATTCGTTCACAAAATACAAAAGTAACAAAGATAATAAAAAAGAGATTGAAAAAACAATAAACATTTTAGTTGAGAAAGTTGATCCTAAAACAATTGAAATTTTTGAAGATGCTGTCAATCTATCAAATAGTGTAAATATGGTTAGAGATTTTGTTAATACAACTCCTGAAGATTTTTATCCAAAAATTATGGCAAAAAAAGCAAAAAAGATTGCTATTGAAAACAACCTTGAGATAAAAATATTTGGTGAAAAATACTTTACTGAGCAAAAAATGGGTGCGATTAGTGCTGTTGGAAGAGCTAGTAGACATGATTCTAGATTGATTCATATGACTTATGCACCTGCTAATCCCATGAAGAAAATTGTTCTTATCGGAAAAGGTTTAACTTATGATAGTGGCGGCCTTAGCTTAAAGCCAGCAGATTTTATGGTAACCATGAAGTCTGATAAAAGTGGCGGAAGCGCTGTACTTGGAATAATGAATGCTATTGCAAAAATGAAATTACCTATTGAAGTTCATGGAATTATAGGAGCTGTTGAAAATATGATTGGTGGAGATGCATACAAGCCTGATGATGTCTTGGTTGCAAAAAATGGAAAAACAATAGAAGTTAGAAATACGGATGCAGAAGGGCGACTTGTTCTTGCCGACTGTTTATGCTATGCGCAAGATGAAATACAAGATTTCGATTACATTATTGACTATGCTACTCTTACTGGAGCTTGCGTTGTAGGGGTTGGGCACTATACAACAGGAATTATGGGCAATAATATACTATTAAATAATAAGCTTCAAGAAAGTGCTTTAAAAAGTGGTGAGCTTGCAACAATTCTTCATTTCAATAAATATCTTAAAAAAACAATTAAAAGTAAAATAGCAGATATTTGTAATATTTCAAGTACTAGATACGGTGGAGCAATTACTGCTGGAATGTTTTTGGATGAGTTTATTAAAGAAGAAAATAAACAAAAATGGATTCATTGCGACATCGCTGGACCTGCATTTGTAGAAGAAATTTGGGGATGCAATCCTTATGGTGCAAGTGGTGCAGGAGTTAGGTTTACGGTTAAATTTATGAAAGATCTTATTGCGGAGTAATAATTAATGTCAAAAAACGAATACAAAAAATTACAAAAATTAGCCGATGAGAGAGCTGAGGTTTATTTAAGTGAGCAATTTAAAGCTTTAATAGATGAAGCGGAAGCTGAAATTGAACAAATTGAGCCTGCTGATTTATATGCATTGGGTAAAAATTTTGTTCTTGTAGACGTTAGAGAGTTTGAAGAATTTGGAAGTGGATATATTAATGCTCATCATAATTTAACTATACCGCGAGGTAAATTGGAGTTTATGGCAATAAAAAAGATAGCAGAGGTTTACGGAACTGATGCAAATATCGTTACATACTGTTTAAAAGGACCAAGAGGAAGTTTAGCAGGCTACCAACTTAAAAAAATGGGATTCCCTAATGTAAAAAATTTACGAGGCGGAATATTAAATTGGCTAGAGCAGGGCAATACAATTCATAGTTACCTTGGTGAACTTACACTAGCAAATAAACTGTAAATCATGGATTTTTAATGATAAAAGTTTTGCTACTTGAGGATGATTTGCTTTTTAGTGAAACCCTTATTGATAGCCTGGAAGATTATGATTTTTCATTTACACATGTTGCGGACGGTGAACAATTCTTAATAAAAGCGTATGAAGAGCATTTTGATATTTTTCTTCTTGATATTAATGTTCCACTTTTAAATGGAATAGAAAGTTTGTCGCAAATTCGTGCCCATGGTAACTCTACGCCTGCTATTTTTCTAACGTCATATCAAGACAAAGAAACGCTAAAGAATTGTTTTCAAAATGGTTGCGATGATTACATGACAAAACCATTTGATATAGATGAATTGTATCTCAGAATTATGTCAATTCTTAAGAGAAGTGGAAAAGCTATTGATGCTTTAGTGTTTGATAATCTTACTTTTAATCCTCTAAATCAAACAATTTTACAAAATAATACAGCTGTGGTTCACGGCGGAAAAGTTGTAGAGCTTTTTAAGCTTTTCTTTGAGAATAGAGGTAAAATTGTTTCTAAGGATATGATTTGCGATCGTTTGTGGAACTTTGATGAAGAGTTTAGTGAAGGCTCTATTAGGGTTTATGTTACTAGGCTTCAAAAACTTTTTGAAAACAAAAAAATTCACAATATTAAAAATATTGGTTATAAGATAGATTTTTAATGAATTCCAAATATCGTAATTTCCTCATTTCAAACTATATAATTATTGGATTTATTATTCTAATTTCTCTTGCGATAAATTATTTATTAATGATTCAGATTGGTTTTTCTCAAACTTTTTTCTTCCCCATTACAATTTTTTTAGTTTTCGTTGGACTCGTTTTATATAAATATCTAAGTCATTCCATTTTTGAAGAACTTTTTAAAGGTGATATTCAAATTGATGATATGATAAAAAAAACACTCCACGAACTTAACACACCAGTTGCTACTATTAAAATGAATCTTAAAATGATTGAAAAAAATATTGAATCAGAAAAAGACAAAAAACGTTTGCAAAGAATTGAATATTCATGTGATAATTTACTTGAATTGTACAAACATATGGAATATGAAATAAGCTCAAAAATCGATAAGATAAGATATCAACAATTTGATATTTTAACTATTGTACAAAAATCTATAGACAAAGTTGAAGATCTAAAAGGAGGTATTTCTATAGTAAATACTGCAAAAAGTGATATTGTAAATGGTGATATGTACGGATTTTTAATTGTAGTTGATAATATTATTTCTAATGCCCTAAAGTATAACAAAAAAGATGGAAAGATATTAATAAGTAATGAAAATCATATCTTGAGGGTTGAAGATACTGGTTGTGGAATTGATACGAAAAATATTTTTAAAATATACGATAAATTTTTTCAAGTTGATATTGCAACTCAAGGCATAGGCCTTGGCCTTAGTGTTGTGAAAGAATATTGTGATAAAAATAATATTGTGATAAAAATAGATGCCAATATTGGTGTTGGAACTATTTTTTATCTAAATTATGAGAGTTTTTGCAATTAATCTTTAAATGCTGATTTAATTTGTTTCTGTATGTGGGATTTTAATCCCAATTTCATCAAATTTATTTTTAACTTTTTCTAGTGTTTCAAAATTTACACCCCAATAGTCTTCGCTTTTAACCCAAATTCTAGCTATTAAAATTATCGAATTTAACCCAAGTTCTTTTACTGCAACAAAAGGTAGTTCGGGCTCGTTTAGAACTCTAGTATCATTTTTAACAACATCCAATATAGCATCTTTTGCATCTTTGATATTATCTTTGTAGCTTATTGAGAATGTCATTTCTACTCTTCTTGTTTGTTTTCTAGAATAATTTATGATGTTACCATTGATTATACTTGCATTTCCAAGGATAATCATTTTGTTGTCACCAGTTTTTAGAAAAGTATGAAAAATATTAATCTCTTCAACAGTTCCAGCAACGCCACCAACTTCAACATATTCATCTATTTTAATTGGTTGAAAAATAATAATCATAATCCCACTGCTTATGTTTGCAAGTGAATCTTTGAATGCTAATCCGATAGTTAAACCTATAGCTCCAAGTATTGCTATAAATGATGTAGTTTGGATTCCAATTTGACTTAGTGCAGCTAAAATAACTACTATTAATAAAATCCCATAAATTACACTAGATAAGAATTTTCCTAATGTTTTGTCAAAATCAGGCGTTTTGTTTAGTCCTTTTATTATTACATCAGTCATAACTCTTGCAAATTTTCTACCTACATAAAAGATTAGTATTCCTATGATAACTTGCACAGAGTAATTTGATATTAAATCCCAATTAATATTATCCATTTTTTTAAGCCTTAAATATTTGATTGTTTATTATTTATAAATAAATATAAAAGTATTTTAGCATATTGATTTGAAAAATGTGATATTTGAAATTAGTTAGATAGGCAATTTATTTTATATGTTAAAACGTAAGTAAAATAGATGGAATGTATTTGCGAGATGTGTGGAATTAGAAAAATTTGTTTTAAAGTGAGTATAACATGCAAAAAATTACTAAAGGCAAAGAAAGTCTTCAAATACATAACAATGTAAGTACTTTTTGCATTAGCTTTGAGTAATGATAAATTTTAATAAAATGATAATATTTTGTAGCTTTTAATTTATACTATTGGAAGTCTATGTTATCCTTGCGATACCAAAAATACGATTGATGGTAAAAAAATAAATAAGGCGAAGTATTGGTAGCAATTATAGATTATAACATCGGAAATTTGGCGTCTGTTTATAACGCATGCAGTTTGATTGATACAAAAGCAGTTATTGTTAGCGATCCAAATGAAGTTAAAAATTATGACAGAGTAATTCTTCCTGGAGTTGGAGCATACGGCGATGCAATGGAGTATTTGAAAAAAACAGGTATGAACGAAGCTGTGCTAGAGTTTGCTAAAAGTGGAAAGCCCATGATTGGTATATGTCTTGGTATGCAACTTTTATTTGATAGCAGCGAAGAGTTTGGATTCACAAAAGGTCTTGGCTTGATTGATGGGAAAGTTGTTGCATTTGATAAAACAAAGATGAATATGGATGAACACAAAGTCCCACATATGGGATGGAATAAAATATTCAATAAACAAAATAAACTTTTTAATGGTCTTGAAAATCCATATTTGTATTTTGTTCATTCTTATCATGCTGTGACTGAAGATAAATATACAATAGGAACTACTCATTATGGGTACGATTTTGTAAGTGCTGTTCAAAAAGATAATATTTATGGTTTTCAACCACATCCAGAAAAATCTCATGATAATGGGATTATTATTTTGAAAAATTTTATGAAATTATAATTAATATGAATAATCAAAAAATAGCTACAAATAGTTTTGGTAAAGTTTTAGAATAGTTCTAAAAAAGGAAAATCATGGAAAAAATAGTTATAACTGGAGCAAGTGGGTTTGTTGGATCAAATCTTACTAAAATGTTTCAAAATGGCGGATATGAAGTAATTGGAATTGATAGAAAAGATTTAAGAGACACAGAGAAACTGATCTCTATTATTAATGAATCTAAGGCTGTGATAAATTTGGCTGGAGCTAATATTGTTAATAGATGGAGTGATGAGTATAAAAAACTTCTCTATAGTAGTAGATTAGATACTACAAAAGCTATTGTAGAAGCAATAAGTCAATGTGAAACAAAACCAGATGTTTTGATCTCGACTTCTGCAGTTGGAATATATAAAAACGATAAAGAATATAATGAAGAAAATATTGTTTATGGTGATGATTTTTTAGCAAAACTTGGTAAAGATTGGGAAAGTAAAGCATTGGAAGCTGAAAATTTTGGTGTAAGAACCGTAATATTTAGATTTGGAATCGTTATGGGAAATGGCGGTGCTTTATCAAAAATGTTAACACCTTTTAAATTTGGTCTGGGCGGTACCATTGGTGATGGTCATCAATCATTTTCGTTTATTCATATTCAAGATTTGATCAAAGCATATTTTTTTGCTTTGCAAAACCCACTTCAAGGAGCTTATAATTTAACGGCTCCAGTGCCTACTACAAACAAAGGGCTAACAAAAGCACTTGGAAAAACACTTCATAGACCAACAATTTTTCCAGTACCTGAATTTGTTTTGAGTCTTATTTTTGGAGAAGGTGCCAAAGTTTTAACAGATGGTCAAAGTGTTGTTCCAAAAAGATTGCTTGATGCAGGATTTGAATTTGAATTTAAAACAATAGAAGAAACAATAGAAAATTTAGTAGGAGAAAGATAAAAGATGGAAATATTACCAGCGATAGATTTAAAAGATGGGAAAGCAGTTAGACTAAGCAAAGGTCTTATGGAAAGTGCGAAAATATATAGTGATGAGCCATGGCAAGTTGCTAAAAGATTTGAAGAACTTGGGAGTCGTTGGCTTCATATTGTTGATCTTAATGGCGCTTTTGCTGGAACTCCTGCAAATTTAGATCAAATCAAAAAAATAAGAGAAAATTGTAATCTAAAAATCGAGCTTGGCGGCGGAATTAGAGATGAAGAAACTATCAAAATGTATGTTGAACTAGGTGTTGATAGACTTATTTTAGGTAGTATTGCTGTTAAAAATCCACAATTTGTAAAAGATATGGCAAAAAAATATCCAATTGCAGTTGGTATTGATGCCATGAATGGAATGGTTGCTGTTGAGGGATGGGCCGAAGTTAGCACAATGAAAGCAACTGATTTGGCCAAAGAATTTGCCAATGCAGGTGTACAGGCTATAATTTGTACTGATATTTCAAAAGATGGTATGCTTTGTGGAGTAAATGTTGAATTCACAGAAGAAATAGCACTTTCAAGTGGAGTGGAAACGATTGCAAGCGGTGGTGTGAAAGATATAAATGACATCATAAATTGTAAAGCAAATGGAAATATAGCAGGTGTTATTGTTGGAAAAGCATTTTACGAGGGAACTTTGGATTTGGAAGAAGGATTTCAAGTACTAAATGACTAATAATCTTGTAAATTTTATTATTAAAAAATATCTAAAGTATGATAATAAAAATCCATTCATAAGCATTACGGCACTTCTTTCTTTTTTTGGAGTTGCTATTGGTGTAATGGTTCTTATTGTGTCAATGTCAATAATGAATGGAGTTTCCAAAGAGTTTCAAGATAAGCTATTTACCATGAATTATCCGCTTAGTATTTATCCAAAAGCAAGTGATTCTGTAAGTAAAGACTTACTTCTTTCTTTAGAGAAAAAGTTTCCAGATATGGGGTTTTCTCCGTATCTAAGTTCTCAAGTTATGATACAAAAAGATCAATCAATGAGTGGTGGTTTACTTTTTGGTGTTGATTTTAAAAAAGAGGCACAAATAAACAAAATCTATAAAGAGGCGTTAAATAATAAGATTCAAAATAAATTTGATTTAATTGTTGGTTCTGGAGTTAAAGATACAGTTGGACTCAATACAGGTGATAAAGCCACTTTATATTTTAGTAGTCTTGATCCTAATGGTTTTGGAATGATGCCAAAAATGAAACGCTTTACCTATGTAAATAATTTTAAATCTGGTCTAAATGCCTACGATAATGCTTATATGTTTACTTCGATTGAAGCTCTTCAAACTCTTCTGCAAAGAGATGAGAATTCTTACGATGGGATTCATATTTATTCGCAAAATCCAATGAAGGATATCGAAAGAATAAAGCAAGAATTACCAGAATTTGAAGTTGGTGTAGTTGGATGGTGGCAACAAAATGGAAACTTCTTTAGCGCTATGGAGCTCGAGAAGCAAGCACTATTTTTAGTTCTAATGTTAATAATTTTAATAGCATCAATAAATATTATAAGTTCACTATTGATGACAGTTATGAGTAGACGAAAAGAGATTGCACTTTTGCTCTCAATGGGTGCAAGTGAAAAAGAAGTTAAGCAAATATTTTTCAGACTAGGGGCTATTATAGGTGTTTCTGGAATTATATTTGGTGTAATCCTTGGATTTATCGGAATGTATTTATTGACTAATTTTGACATCATTTCTCTTCCTGCTGATGTTTATGGAACAGCAAAGCTTCCTATTTCTCTTGATATTTTGGATTTTATTTTGATAATTGTTGGTTCTTTAACGATTGTTTTATTATCTTCTTATTATCCAGCACATAAAGCTACCAAGATTGATATTTTAGAGGTTTTAAGAAACGAATAGAACTGAAATATCATCAGTTATTAAGTATTTTTTTTATATAATCTCCAAATTTTTTATCATATAAATTAGATTCATATTGTGATCTTTTGGTTACATTTGTGAGTAATTTAGTGTCTGATATGTTTATACAAATACAAATAAATAACCAATAGAAGAGCTTTGCTTCAATTGGAAACAAAATTAAGGGAATAAAAATGCCAAAAAGAGAAGATATAAAAACCATTTTACTTATAGGTTCTGGTCCTATTATTATAGGTCAAGCATGTGAGTTTGACTATAGTGGAACACAAAGTGTTAAAACTTTGAAAGAATTAGGTTATCGTGTAGTTCTTATTAATTCAAATCCAGCAACCATTATGACTGACCCTGAATTTGCTGACAAAACATATATTGAGCCTATTACTGAAGATGTGATAGCTAAAATTATAGAAATTGAAAAAGTTGACGCTGTTCTTCCAACAATGGGTGGACAAACTGCACTTAATGTTGCTACTAGTATGTATGACAAAGGAATGCTTGAAGGTATTGAATTTTTAGGTGCTCATCCAGATGCTATAAAAAAAGGTGAAGATAGACAACTTTTTAAAGAAGCAATGATCAAGATCGGTATGGATTTACCAAAATCTTTTTATGCATACAATATGGAAGATGCTCTTAAGGCACAAGAAGCAATCGGTTTCCCTATAATTATTAGAGCATCATTTACACTTGCTGGTGGCGGAAGTGGTGTTGCTTACAATATTGAAGAATATAAACAACTAGCTCAAGAAGGTCTTGAGATTAGTCCGATTAGTGAGATTTTAGTTGAAGAATCTTTACTTGGCTGGAAAGAATACGAAATGGAAGTTATCAGAGATAAAAAAGATAACTGTATTATTGTTTGCTCGATTGAAAACCTTGACCCTATGGGTGTTCACACTGGAGATAGTATTACAATAGCTCCAGCTTTAACTTTAACAGATAAAGAATATCAAAATATGCGAAATGCTTCTTTTGCTATTTTGCGAGAAATTGGTGTTGATACTGGTGGAAGTAATGTTCAGTTTTCAATTGATCCAGTTAGCGGAAGAATGATTGTAATTGAGATGAATCCAAGGGTGAGTAGAAGTTCTGCCCTTGCGTCAAAAGCTACAGGATACCCAATCGCAAAAGTTGCAACACTTCTTGCAGTTGGATTTACTCTTGATGAAATTCAAAATGATATTACAGGTACTACAGCTTCATTTGAACCTGTTATTGATTATATTGTTACAAAAATTCCTAGATTTACATTTGAAAAATTCCCTAATGCAAACAGCACTCTTACTACAAGCATGAAATCTGTTGGTGAAGTTATGGCTATGGGTAGAACTTTTAAAGAATCAATTCAAAAAGCACTTTGTTCTCTTGAAACTGGATTGTATGGTTTTAATCCAATTGCATCAGATATTGAAACAATTAAAAAAGAGATAAGAAGACCAAATTGTGATAGATTACAATATTTAATGCAAGGTATGAGAGAGGGTCTTACAAATGATGATATTTTTGAATTGTCAAAAATTGATCCATGGTTTTTAACACAATTTAGAGAAATTTGTGATTTAGAAAACGAAATCAAAACATCTGGAGTAGCTATATTAAAAGATGAAAAAGCATTGAGATTAGCTAAAACATTTGGATTTAGTGACAAAATGTTAAGTACGCTGATCGGTACAAATGAAAATGCAATCTATGATGCTAGAAAATCTTTAGATATAAACTTTGAGTATAATGAAGTTGATACATGTAGTGCTGAATTTAAAGCATTAACACCATATCTTTACTCAACAACAAATATTACGAAATTACCAACAAACAAAGCTTGTGAAGATGATAAGCAATCAAAAGTTTTAATTATTGGTGGTGGGCCAAATAGAATAGGGCAAGGTATAGAATTTGATTATTGTTGTGTTCACGCTAGTTTCGCATTGGCTGAAATGGGAATTAAAACTATTATGTACAACTGTAATCCTGAAACTGTAAGTACAGATTATGATACAAGTGATGTTTTATATTTTGAACCAATTGATTTTGAACATGTAAGAAGTGTTATTGAACATGAAAAACCAGATGGAATTATTGTTCATTTTGGTGGTCAAACACCACTTAAGCTTTCAAATGCTATTCATAATATGGGTGGGAAAATTATTGGAACAACTGCAGAAGTTATCGATCTTGCAGAAGATAGAAAAAAATTCTCAACTTTTGTTGAAAAAGCTGGATTGTTACAGCCTGAAAATGGAACAGCAGTAACATTAAATGAAGCACTAGATATTGCAAACAGAATCGGTTATCCTGTTCTTGTAAGACCATCATTTGTACTTGGTGGAAGAGGAATGAAGATCGTTTACAATGAGGCTGAGCTTAAACTTTATATGGATGAAGCAGTAAGCGTTAGTAATGATGCACCAGTTTTAGTTGATAAATTCTTAGATCGTGCTATCGAGCTTGATGTTGATTGTATTACTGATGGAAAAGATGTTTATATTGGTGGAATTATGCAACATATTGAAGAAGCTGGTATCCATAGTGGAGATAGTGCATGTAGCTTACCTCCAATTAGTCTTGACGATGACATTCTAAAAGAAGTTGAAGAAAAAACTAAAACAATGGCGCTTTTACTTGGAGTTAAAGGTCTTATGAATACGCAATACGCGATTCATCAAGGAAAAATCTATCTTATTGAGGTAAATCCAAGAGCAAGTAGAACTGTTCCTTTTGTGAGTAAAGCAACAGGGATCCCATTGGCAAAAGTTGCAACGAGAGTTATGTGGGGTGAAAGTCTAAGAGACGCACTTAATGTATACGATAAAAATCAAAAAATCGTTAATATTAAAGGTGAAAGCAATATTTTAAAACCTATTTTAAAAGGACATGTTGCTGTTAAAGAAGCAGTTTTCCCATTTAATAAATTAAGTGGTGCCGATTTAATACTTGGACCTGAAATGAAAAGTACTGGTGAAGTTATGGGAATAAGTAGCGACTTTGGAAGCGCATTTGCAAAAGCTCAAACTGCCGCTAAAAATAACTTACCAAATAATGGTGGAAACGTATTTGTTTCGCTTGCAAGTCTTGATAAAGAATTTGCTCCAAAAATTGCTTCTGATCTTATATCTTTAGGGTTTAGTATCGTTGCAACTGGTGGAACTTATAAGGTTATTAAAGATGCCAATGTTGAGTGTACAAAAGTTATGAAAGTTAGCGAAGGTAGACCAAACATTACAGATAGCCTTATGAATAAAGAGATTGTTATGGCAATAAATACAAGTGATGGAAAAGAAGTTAGTAAAGAAGATGGTATGACTATTAGAAAGACTGTTCTTAGAATGAATATCCCTTATGTAACAACAGTTGCAGGTGCTTTCGCATCAATTGAAGCTATTAAATCTCAAAAAGATAAAACAGCACTTTATCCAAAATCAATCCAAGATTTTTTGGCTGATAATTAATATTTGAAGCTTTGGGCTCTGTAATAAATGGATGAAAATCAAGTTTATTTAGTCCAGAGTGACACTACGGTTGGCTTTTTATCAAATGACGACAAAAAGCTTTCTGATATAAAGAAACGCTCATCTGCGCAAAAGATATTGCAAGTGATAGATTCTTTTAGCACACTAAAATTACATACCAGAGTTCCAAATAAATACAAAAAACTTGTAAGAAATACGAATAAAACTACATTTATTTATCCTACAAAAGAATCTTTTAGGGTAGTTCCTGAAAATCTTCATCATAATCAATTTGTTTCAAAATTTAAGAAAATGTATTCTACTTCAGCAAATGAAACTACAAAAGAATTTGACTTTGAATATGCTTACTCTCAAGCAGATGTTATAGTATTTGAAGATAATAATTTTTATGAAGCAAACAGTTCAAAAATATTTAAAATATCAAAGTGTAAAATACAAAAGATACGATAAGTCTATTGTTCGTCTGTTTGTGCTTGAGGAACTTTAGCAGGTTGATCATCTAAATTTTGCATAATCAATGAATCTGTAATTTGATTTTTAAATTTCGCATCTTCTAACTGTTGAATTAAAAATTTATTTTCTTCCTTGAGTGACATATAATGAGAATTTAGTCTATTAATCTCTTTACTAATATAATAAATATTATTACTAAGATATATTTTTGGTAAAGATAGAAACATTATTATCGCTAAAACAATACCAATAAATCTAATTGAGCCTCTAGGTGTAAAAATTACTTTTTTATCAAACTTTTCTAAGTCAAAATTTATATTAATCAAATTTAAAAATCCTCATTTTCGAGCTTCTACTTCTTGGGTTTCTCTTAATCTCTTCATTTGTTGGAATGATTGGTTTTTTAGTAATTATCTTACCTTTTTGATTATTGTTTCCACATTCACAACGAAAAACATTTGGAGGGCAAATACACTTCTGAGTCCATTTTTTAAAATAGTTTTTTACTATTCTATCTTCAAGAGAGTGAAATGAAATAATAGCAATTGTACAATCTGTTAAATTTGATTCCTCAAATGACTTGAAGAGTTCTTCTAAAACACCAAGTTCATTATTAACTTCAATTCTTATAGCCTGAAAAGCTAAAGTTGCAGGATGAAGCTTTCCTCTATGCATATTTTTTTCTAATATTTCAGATAGTTCTCTTGCACTATTTATGGGCCTATTTTGAATAATAAGTGATGCAACTTTTTTGTATTCACTTATTTCGCCATATTCTTTAAAGATATGTTCCAATTCATTCATTGAGTAATTATTTACAACATCATGTGCACTTAAATCTGCATTTGTATCCATTCTCATATCTAAAACATCGCTTTGAAATCCAAAGCCACGCTCTTTTTTATCAAGTTGCAAAGAAGAAACCCCAATGTCAGCAAGAATTCCATTTATTTTTTTGTTTTGGAAACATTTTGTAATATCTTTGAAATTACCTTTATTGAATAGTATTCTATCCTTGTAATTAATAAGTCGTTCTTTGGAAAAATTTAGTGCTTCGTCATCTTGGTCATTACAAATCATCTGGACATCTGGATTGTTTTCTAGGATACTAAGCGTGTGACCGCCATACCCAAGTGTACAATCTACAATATATCCATCTTTTATGTTTTTAAATGTGTCTATAACTTCATTATATAAAACAGGAATATGAGGCACTTTATTCAATATTTTCCCTTTTTGTTCAATTTGAATTATTTTAAAATTCGCGAATTATAGCATACAATTACTATAAAGTATTATTTTATCGAGGTATTAAGGTATCCTAAAGCTTGAATACTATAAAGTTTTGTACAAAAAAACAAAAGGATTACGATATGAACAAAGCTGAATTCATTGACGCAGTTGCAGAAAAAACTGGTTTATCAAAAAAAGACTCTAAACTTGCACTTGAGGCAACTTTAGAAACTATCACTGGAGCACTTGCAAAAGGTGATTCTGTATCATTTATTGGTTTTGGAACATTCTCTGTTTCAAAAAGAGCTGCAAGAACTGCTAGAGTTCCAGGTACTGGTGCTGAAGTTAAAGTTCCTGAAACTACAGTTGCTAAATTTAAAGTTGGTAAAGCTTTAAAAGATTCTGTAAAATAATTTTACTTTAAATAAAAAGTTTGTCTAGTTTTATATTAGGCAAACTTTTTTTATTTGTGCCTGTGTGGAGAAATTGGTAAACTCAGTTGATTCAAAATCAACCGCCCTCAAGCTTGTCGGTTCGATTCCGACCATAGGCACCATCCATCATTTAACATCATCCAATAAAATACAACAAACCCCATAATATAAGCTTTCCATGATGTAATCATCCAATATAATACAATATCACTTTACAAAAAAGAATGAATTTGGGGGTAAATTGGTGGGCATATATAAGCATTGGGGATAAATATCATGACAAACAAAAATACAAATAACATCGATATAGCTAGTAAAATAAGAAGTAAAGAGATTGTTGATAAATAGTGTATAAATAAATAATAATTTGTTGTTAAAATGATCCTAAAATATCGATAGCTTTTTCAAATCTTTTTACAACACCTGCTTGATAACCAGTTGATAACCTTACGGTGTCAAGATAATCTTGATCAGTTATTAGTTTTTCAAAATTGCGTTGAATTTTTTGCCATAATCTCTTCTTTTTGTACTTTGGTAAAATGTACCATATTTTGATTTTAAAAATTGATTATATTAAAATGAGTGTTTTTATATTAAATTTACTATTAAATTAGCTATAATATTCACATATATAAAAAAGGAGTTTTAAAATGGTAAGTTATACTCAAAATGAATTATTGTCAATCACAGACTTTACAAAGTCATTAAGTAAGGTGCTGGGAGATATAAAAAGCTCTGCATTAGAGAAAGTAGGCGTATTAAAGAACAATAAACTTGAAGCAGTTGTAATCTCAACCGATGAATATGAAAGACTTAAAGGAATTGAAAATATGATGGAAAATTTGGAACATAAAGAGATTTATGAAACCATTAAAAGTAGGGTATCTACACCAAAATCAGAGTATATTGGGATAGATGATATGGCGAAAAGATTCGATATAAATATGAGTACATTATAAAATGTATGAGTTAAAGGTTCATCCAAAAGTGGAAGACGACCTCAAGGAACTTGACCATTCCTTGCGACTTCAAGTCTTTAAAAAATTAAAACAAATTCAAGAATCGCCACAACTAGGGCTTCCTCTTGGTAATAAAAATAATATGGATTTGAGTGGATTTAAAAAAGTGTATGTAGCGAAAAAGAAAGTAAGAATCGTGTATGAGATACAAGATGAAATCTTATCTATTTACACTATCGCTATTGGTAAGAGGGATGATATGGAAGTTTACAAAAAGGCATCAGAGAGATTGTAATATTGATATATGTGAAATATTATAAAACATCAGCTATTCCTTTGATGTCATTTTAGGAGAATTTAGGTGCTATCACTGTCAAACGAACTCTAGAATTGGGCAGTTAAATTTTAAAAAAGTCATATTACTTATCTGGAAATAGTTCAGGAATAATCCGTGAAGCAAAATGAGAATTAAATTTTAATCTTAATTTGCCTCTAGGTGTATCAGATTCAAGATATTGCATTTGGAGTAATTTGCCAATTAAAGTTGTTGCTGTTCTATCTTTTTTACCTATTATATTTTGGACGCGACCTCTTTCAATTTCTCCACTAATTAATAGTTCTTTAAAAATTAATTCTGAATACTGTGGTAGAGATTCTGTATCAAATAAGCCTTCTTGAGATAATCTTACATACTTATCTATATTTGCACCAAGAGAATCAATTTGAAGGTGTTTTCCCATATATTCAACTTGATCTAATGCTGTTTCTAACATAAATTTTAAAAAATATGTTAACCCTCTTTTTGATAATGGACCTCGTCCATCTGTAACTCCTTGTGCAGGCATATCTGCTAAAGCTAAATATTCTTTATATTTTTTTTCTCTCTTTGATAATCCTCTGGATATATTCCATAGCCCATATCCCTCTATATTAATTTTATTTAATATATTGTCTAAAAATAATCTAGATACTCTTCCATTTCCATCCAAAAATGGGTGAATCCAAACTAATCTGTGATGTGAGCATAAAGCATGTATTAACTGAATAGCTTTTGATTGATTTAATGATCTTTTATATAACTCTTGATATTCATTTAAATAATGCTCAATGAACTTTGTATCTGGGGCAGTATGTTTGCCAATGGCAACATTCATATGTCTTAATTCCCCTGGTATCATAGTTGCTTTTAAATTCTCATGCTCGATCTTTAGAAAAGATTCCATACCTTCTTTTGAATAAAATTCCTTGTGAATATGTAAAAGTATATCACTTGAGTATGGATTCTCAAATTGATTGGATACCTTTTCAAGACTTCTTTGTACATCAATATGAACTATTGATAAAATTTGTAAGGTACGTTGCCTTATATCATTTGAAAAATCTTGATTCATTGCTTTATCAATATCGATAGGGTGTGTTCCCTCTGATTCAATTTTATTTGAATAATAGCTATTCGTTTTTCTTAAAAGTTCTTTGATTCCATTTGTAATAAAAATATTATGAGTGCCTTTTAGCATAGCACTTTTTATACAAACCTCCTCGGCTAAATTTAAAATATTAGTATCAATCGATCCATCTAATTCAAGTGGAATAATAGGTGTAAAACTCATTAATAACTCCTTATTTAAAAGTATATCATATAGAAATACTATTGCGGCTATTTTTGCGGATATAAACTAGATAAAACCACTTATATAACTAATTTATTGTTATTTATAGTATTTTCTATTGCGGCTATTTTTGCGGTTATAATTTTAATATACAAATCAAATAATAACCGAAAATCCTCCTAAAAACACTACATTTACTACAACACTACTACTCCATTCTTTCACACATCATACCTTGACCAACCCCTAGGGCTTAACCCTCACAATCCTTTTTTATCGCACAACACATAATCATATCTTTAAGAGCTTTTTTGTGCTTAAAGCATATGAATAAATCAATCTTGGCTTTTTTATTTTTTATGATAAAATAAAACTATAAAAGATGAAAATATTTAATAAATTATTCGTGAAATGATTATGAAATAGTGTTGAAATATTTTTTATAAAATAATACAATTGTATCTTTTATTAAAGATGCTAAAGTATCACTTCCTCCCTTCAAATAAGACGCAAACCCACTAAAAAAATTTCAATGATAATAAAATTGTAGGGGTAAGTTGGTGTGTTAGAATAGTAGATATATGAATAAACCTCTTTGTTAAAGGATATCTTGTTTATACCATAGCAACCACGACGTTTCAAGCATTTTTACAACTTTTAGGTAGATAAAATGACCTCTAAAGTGTTCTATATTAAAATTATTAACTATCTAAAATTAATTACTTATCATCATCGTGCTTTTTAAACATCCATTATCATACTTAAATTGACATGCTTTACTATAAAAATCTTTAGCTTTTTCGTTGTCTTGTTTTACACCTTTTCCATTTTCATATGCAAAACCAAGTGCAAAACAAATCATTCCTTCACCTTTCTCGCATTCTTTAGTAAATATTTCAGCAGCTTTATCAAAATCTTTTTTCTTTACAGCTTCAATTCCATTTTGTATTTCAGGAGATGATTTATAGTTGCTTCCAAAAAGCATAACATTGGAAATCGCTATTATTAGTAATATTTTTAAGCTCATAATTTTTAACCTTTTTTATTTTAATATTTATCATTATTTATTAGTTCAACATAGCCACACCCGAGATCAATTCCTAGATCACATGACTTTTTGAAGAGTTCATTGGCTTTATCTTTGTCTATCTTATTGCCTTTCCCATAATAATATAAACCAGCTAAATTTGAACATCCCATTCCGTCATTTGCATCACATGCTCTTTGATACATTTCTTTTGCAATAAAAAAGTTCTGAGATACACCTTTTCCTGATTCATAGAGCACTCCAAGATTTGAACAACCAGGAATATTTCCATTTTCACATGCTTTCTCATAAAGTATTTTTGCTTTACTAAAGTCCTGTTTTATATCTTCGCTATTTTCATAAAGTAACCCAAGATTAGAGCATGCAGCAAATTCGCCAAGCGAACACGCTTTTTCATATAAATCTTTTGCTTTGCTAAAGTTTTGAGCCACTCCTTGGCCATTTTCGTAAAACACACCAATATTGTAGCATCCGGTTGGATTTTCCCCTTCACATGCTTTTATATATAGTTCTTTGGCTTTGGTAAAATTTTGCTCAGTAGCTTCACCAATTTCATACATGGATCCAAGGTTTGTACATGCAGAATAATTATCTACAATGCAAGCTTTTTCGTAATATTCTTTTGCCTTTGAGGCATTTTTATCTAAGATGTCGCCATTGTAATACATTTGGGCAATTTTAAAATAAATTTCCCCACTTGTATATCTTGATTGCTTAAATTCGCATCCAGTAACAAAAATAGCCATTAAAACTGCAGATGTAAATATTAGCTTTTTCATTGATAATCTTTCGTGAATCTAGATTTTGTATGCTCAACTTTATTCTAGTATAAAGTTTTTTAAAAGATTTATTATTTCACAACAGAACTTGATGATTGATAAATAATATTTGCACTTTGAAGGGTTGATAGTGCATTTTTAATTCTTACTTTGCATGTTTTGTCATCATTGTGACAAGTACTTTTTAATGAATTTTTATCTATTGCTATAAACCCTTTTTTATCAATCAAATAAGCTTGGTCATTTTGTATCATCAATGCATTATTTCTTTGTGCTTTAAATATACTCTGTCCAGAACAGTTTAATTTGTCATTTATACCAGAAGAATCAAGCAAGGTAATACCAAAATCTATTTGAGATGCAATTGGTTTGTATCTTTGATTTTTTAAATCATCAGAAAATATCATAGCTACAACTTTATTTTTTTGAATCATTTTGCTTGTGTTTTTATCAGCTATTCCAGCGCCGTGATCACCAACAACTGCCACAATAGTATTTTTTAAAATACCACTCGATTTTAATTTGCTATAAAATTTATAAAATTCATTATCTGCATAATGTATAGCATTTGCAAATCCATTTTTTGGTTCTTTTTGTATTAAATTTACACGTCCCTGAGGATAATCAAATGGCTCATGTGACGACAACGTCATGACAGTAATAAAATAAGGTTTTGTTTGCTCTTTTACTACAGTATATACTTTATCGTAAAGTTTTTCATCACTATATCCCCACGTTGAGTCAGTCACTGTTAAACCAAAATCAAATTTGTCATATATTTTATCATACCCATTTCCCATCAAAAAGCCTGACATGTTGTCAAAACTACTATCTCCTCCATACATAAAAATATTTTCATAGCCATTTTTTCTAAATGATCTAGCAATTGTGTAAAATTCTTTTTGTGAATTTGGTAGCTTCAGGTAAGATGTATTGAATGGCGGGTTCATTGAAGTTAATACGGCAGATATACCCCAATGCGTTCTTGAACCACTAGCATACAGATTATCAAAGACTAAAGCCTCAGATTGTAAGCTATCTAGTTTTGGCGTAGCATTTTTGCCTCCCAAGTGAGCAGTATATCCAGAACCAAAACTTTCCAATATGACTAATATTACATTTTTTTGCGGAAAGTTTGACTTTAGTTCTCGCGTTAAAGATTGTGTATCTTGAAACTCTTCAAGCATAATTCTTTGAGAATTTTTTATACTTTCTGTATTTGACATAAAATTGTATTTCTCGTCATCTTTTTGTTTATGAATAGCATATAAAACTGAGAATAGGGGATTGTTAGCTATTTCATTTTTGATAGGCTGATTACTAAATGTATAAAAACTTGGGTTTGGCGTCGATGCATCTATGCCGCTTCTTAGTCCTAAAAATAATATTACAATTACAATTGGAAATGTGATAAGTTTTGTTGAAATATTTTCCTCTGATAACTCTTTATGTATATATCTACTTATAAAATAAAGACTCAATAAGAATGTAACAATAAGAGCAAAAAATGCAGCTGTATAAAGTTCAAAAATAGTATTAAAAACCTCATTGATGTGAGTTAGATACTCAACAAACATATAGTTTGGTTGCATCATAAACTTTCCAAAAAATAATATACTCACAATTACAAATGAAACATATAGTGAAACAACAAAAGATATTAAAAATCTAAAAAGTTTTAGCATATTGAAAATATAAAATAGTATTAATAGTATAGATAAAAATGAAAAGACTATCGTATCCATACGAATGCCATATAGTAAAATCAACCCAATATCAGATGAAGTTTGTGTTGCTAACAATAATATTGTCCTGCTAATTGAGCCAATTAAAATAATTAAAAAATAAAATTTAAGAAAAATTTTGTAGCTTACTAGAGATTGAAGTATTTTTTGTATTGTTGTAGTTATTGCTTTTCTTGTAATGCTCATGTGCGAATTGTAATATATCCTTTAAAGTAATAATAATTATAACAAAAGATAAGTGTCATCTGGGTGTCAAAATTAAAATGCAAGTAAATTTTAAATATACATAGGGAATAATCATCCTAATTAATCGATTATGTTAAAAGATTTTAAGGATATATTTAATAATATCTCCATAAATGCTTGTCAATATTTTAATATAAGTTGAAAATTGAGAGGAAGAAATAATTAAGGTAATAGATTGGATTCGAATAGGTTATGATTTTTAAACTCACTTTAATAACTTTACTAAGTATTGTCTCCATCTGTAATGATAAGTTTGATAAATACTTTGTAGATGCTGGAGAGCAATATGGAGTGCCACCATTGCTTTTAAAGAATATCGCAAAAATAGAAAGTAATTTGAATCCCAATGCTATTTGTATTAATAAAAATGGTACAAAAGATTATGGTTTAATGCAAATCAATACAATTCATCTCAAAAGACTAAATAAGCAATACGGAGTAACAGAACAAATGCTTATGGAGCCAAAGATAAATATCTATGCAGGTGCTCAGCTTCTTTCTAAAATTATTCATCAGCATGGATTTAATTTTGAATCGATTGGAAGATATCATTCAAATACTGAAGAATTTAAAAAGAAATGGAATGGAAGATTAACAAAAGAACTATCAAAATCATTAAGAAAATCTACACTTTAAATAAACTACTTTCTCTTTTTGATAATAATTATGGAGTTCTAATTTAATTAATTCCTGTTCTTTGATATAACGAAAGATACCCAAAAGATTTCAAATGACATTAAAATGACATATAACTTTTGCTATAATAATCTTTTTTAAAGGATTTACGCATGAAGAAATATTTAATTGGATTATTAATATTAGTTGGAGTTATAAGTATAACTTCTTTGTTTGGAGCAAGCGCTCTTGAGAACACAATGTTAATTGAACAGCTTAAAAAAGACAAATCATTACAAGATAAAGTTAAGGCAGATTATCAGAAAACAAAGCTTAGTAATGACACTACTGATAAAAATTACAAGCTTAAAATACTTGATAGTAACACAACTGTTCAAAAATTGTACAAGAATTCAAAAGATTTAAACACAACTGATGATTCTAATGAAACAAATAAAACTCAAAATTCAAAACAAAAATATACATTAAAAAATTATTATAAAAATTTTACACCATTCTTCTACGAAGACCAAATATCACTTGTTGAAGAAATTGAAAAAAGACAAATTATTCTAAAAGATGGAACGGCACTTGAGAGATTTGGAATAAAGTTTTTTAAAAATAGTTCAAATGAAATCCCAACTTCTGGTGTTCCTGATGATTATGTTTTATCAACTGGAGATAGTTTAAAGATATCAATATATGGTTTGAGTGAATATGATGGAGAGCTTGAAATAAACAAAGATGGAAAAATTATTATTCCTCAAGTTGGAGCGCTAAGCATTAGAGGTCTTAAGTATAAAATAGCAAAAGCGACTATTTTCAATAAATTAAGTTCAACTTACCCAAATACAACAATAAATATAACAATAGGAAACACAAGCCCTTTTGCAGTAAGTGTAGTGGGTGAAGTGAATAAGCCTGGACTATATACAGTCAATGCTCTATCGAAAGTTAAAAATGCTTTATTTATGGCTGGTGGAATAAGTAATATTGGGAGTATGAGAGATATACAAATTAAAAGAAATGGAAGAGTTGTAGCTACATTTGATTTGTATGATTTGTTAAGAGGTGGAAGAGATAACGGAGATGTTTACCTCTATCCAGGAGATGTTATTTATGTGCCAACGGCTACAAAACAAGTTTTTTTAGATGGAAATGTCAAAAGCCCAGCTATTTATGAGCTTCAAAATAATGAAACTTTACAAGATTTAATTAGATTTGCAGGGGGACTAAATAGTGACTCAACAAAAACTGTAAAAATATTTAGAAGCGAAAAGGGTGTTCGAACACTATTTGAAGCTAAACTAAATGAAAAAGTTATTCTTCATGATGGCGATAAAGTTATGGCTGGAAAGATTTCTGATGTTACTGATAATCTTGTTTATTTGTACGGAAATGTATATAAAAATGAATCAATTTCTATCGATAAAAGAGATACGGTAGGATCATTATTCAAAAAACTTGTAAATTTTTATGGAACAGACAAGGTATTTATGTCAAATACAGATATGGGATATTTTGTAGTGAAAAGAGTTGATGAAAAAACACTTGAACATAAAATATTATCTGGGAACCTTCTAGAAGCAATTAATGGAAATAAAAAATTTGATGTTGAATTGCAAAGTGAAGATAAAATATTTGTATTTAATAAATCAATAACTCAGGATATTAAATATATTGCTGTAGGTGGTGAAGTCTTAAGAGGTGGAAAATTTAAATATTTTGATGGTATGAAATTAATCGACGGAATAATGGCTGCTGGGATAAAAAAAGAATCCGATTTGACAAAAATCAAAGTTACTTCGGTTAGATCAGATAACACGTATGATATAAAATATTACAACTACGATGTTGCAAACAATATTACATTAAATCCGTATGATGATATTAATATTACAAATTTTGCAATCAATAATGATTTTGAAGAAATTACAATAAATGGTTCAGTGATTACCGGAGGTACGTTTAATTATTCGAAAGATTTAACACTTAATGAGCTTATTAATATGGCTGGTGGTCTAAAGCAAAATGCAAATAAAGAACAATTCGAATTAGTTTCATATAAAGTTGAAAATGGAGTGAGAACTCATGAAGTGAAAATTTTAAACTTAAAAGAATCATTGGCTAGTAATCTTAAACTAAATCCATTTGATGAGGTGATGATTAGACAAGTTGCACAATGGGGGGATCAAAAAACTATAATACTCAAAGGGGAAGTTAATTATCCAGGGGAATATACAATAATGCCTGGGGAAAAACTTTCAAGTGTACTTAAAAGGGCTGGTGGATTAAAAGCAAGCGCTTTCGTCGAAGGTTCTGTATTTACTAGACTAGATATTCAAAAAATACAACAAGCAATACGATGAAACTAGTAGCATGTGTATATGGATTAACATATTTGGTCCAAAATAAAATAGATTTTAATACACCAATAGAAGT
>ERZ1034365.373-NODE-373-length-24978-cov-3.252761_pt1 | contig 24978 bp, 18 predicted proteins | sample MGYA00520615_ERZ1034365 | MGnify/ENA primary metagenome ERZ1034365 (study PRJEB33736, sample SAMEA104284505) | Azolla filiculoides | biome: Urban; feature: Water surface; material: Ditch water | place: Netherlands | collected 2015-10-28 | depth 0-0.1 m ...
ATCCAGGAAGAGACCCATATCACCAACGTGGTGGACCCCTGGGCCGGCAGCTACATGATGGAAAAACTGACCCAGGACATGGCCGATGCCGCCTGGGCCATCATTGAAGAAGTCGAATCTATGGGTGGCATGACCAAGGCCGTGGACAGCGGCTGGGCCAAGCTCAAGATCGAAGCCGCCGCAGCCGAAAAGCAGGCGCGCATCGACTCCGGCAAGGACGTCATTGTCGGCATCAACAAGTACAAGCTGAAGACCGAGGACGCCATCGAGACGCTGGAAGTGGACAACGTGCGCGTGCGCGACGGCCAGATCGAGCGTCTGAAGACGATCCGTGCCACCCGCGATACCGCCAGGGTGCAGGCCGCGCTCGACGCGCTGACGGCTGCCGCAGAGCAGGGCGATGGCAACCTGCTGGACCTGACCATCCAGGCCATGCGCCTGCGTGCCACGGTCGGCGAGGTGAGCGATGCCCTTGAAAAGGTTTTTGGGCGCCACCGCGCCGACACGCAAAAGGTGACCGGTGTGTACGCTGCCGCATACGACTCCGCCGAAGGCTGGGACCAGTTGAAGAAGGAAATCGCCGACTTCGCCGACGCGCAGGGCCGTCGCCCGCGGGTGATGATCTCCAAGCTCGGCCAGGACGGCCACGACCGCGGCGCCAAGGTGGTGGCCACGGCCTTTGCCGACCTGGGCTTTGACGTGGACATGGGGCCGCTGTTCCAGACCCCCGAGGAATGCGCCCGCCAGGCCATCGAGAACGACGTGCATGCCGTGGGCGTCTCCACGCTTGCGGCCGGCCACAAGACGCTGGTGCCGGCCATCATTGCCGAGCTGAAGAAGCAGGGCGCTGACGACATCATTGTCTTCGTCGGCGGCGTGATTCCCCGGCAGGACTACGAGATGCTGTATGAAGCCGGCGTCAAGGGCATCTACGGCCCTGGCACCCCGATCCCGGCCAGCGCCAAGGACGTGCTGGAGCAGATCAAGAAGGCCATCGGCTGACCCTTGTTCGCCCGGCTTGCACTTGCGTGGACGCCGGGGTCTGATCCAAATTCAGGACACACATGTCAACGGAGACGCTCATGGCTGACCGGAACGGGGCTGCGCCCCCCGTTTCCGCCGCACTGGTTTCCCTGCAGGCGATCACGCAACACAATGGCCCGCTGCAGCGTCGCGCCATTGCCAAGGCGATCACCTTGCTCGAATCCACCCGCGCGGACCACCGCGCCCAGGCGGATGAATTGTTGACCGCATTGCTGCCGTACACAGGCCGGTCAATGCGCCTGGGCATCAGCGGTGTGCCGGGCGTGGGAAAGTCGACATTCATCGAGGCCTTGGGCCTGTACCTGATTGACAAAGGTCACCGCGTGGCTGTGCTGGCGGTGGACCCGTCCAGTACCGTGTCTGGCGGCTCGATCCTGGGCGACAAGACGCGCATGGAGCGCCTCTCGGTGTGTGATCAAGCCTATATCCGCCCCAGTCCGTCCAGCGGCACCCTTGGCGGCGTCGCAGAAAAGACCCGCGAGGCCATGCTGGTCTGCGAAGCCGCCGGTTACGACGTGGTGATTGTCGAGACCGTGGGCGTGGGCCAGAGCGAGACGGCGGTGTCTGGCATGACCGACATGTTCGTGCTGATGCAGCTGCCCAATGCGGGTGACGACCTGCAGGCCATCAAGAAGGGCGTGATGGAGCTGGCCGATCTGGTGCTGATCAACAAGTGCGACATCGATGCCCTTGCCGCACAGCGTGCGCAGCTCCAGATCACCTCGGCCATGCAGTTACTGGGGATGTTTGGCCCGCACGACGATCAGCACTGGCATCCCAAGGCCCTGCCGCTGAGCGCGTTGAACGGGCAGGGCGTGGACAGCTTCTGGGCGGCGGTGACGCAGTTCACCGCGCTGCAAACCGCTAACGGCAGGATGGCGCAGCGCCGCCAGCAGCAGGCCCTGGCCTGGATGTGGGAGCGCATCGACGCAGGCCTGAAACAGGCTTTCCGTCAGAACCCGCAAGTGCGGGAACTACTGCCCGCCCTGGAGCGGCAAGTCCGTGAAGGCACGATTGCAGCCTCCACTGCAGCACGAAATTTGCTTCTTGCCAGCGTAAAACAGTCATAGTTAGCTATTAAAAAGATAACACCGAGAAATTCACTAGAGGACAGACCATGCACGACATCCTGGATCAACTGGAAAAAAAGCGTGCCGCAGCCCGTCTGGGCGGTGGCCAGAAGCGCATCGACGCGCAACACGGCAAGGGCAAACTCACCGCGCGCGAACGCCTGGAAGTGCTGCTGGATGAAGGCAGCTTTGAGGAATGGGACATGTTTGTCGAGCACCGTTGCGCGGACTTCGGCATGCAGGACAACAAGATCCCCGGCGACGGCGTGGTCACCGGCTACGGCATGATCAACGGCCGCCTGGTGTTCGTCTTCAGCCAGGATTTCACGGTGTTTGGCGGTGCACTTTCCGAGGCGCATGCGGAAAAAATCTGCAAGGTCATGGACCAGGCCATGAAAGTCGGCGCCCCGGTGATCGGCCTGAACGACTCGGGCGGCGCCCGCATCCAGGAAGGCGTGGCCTCGCTCGGCGGCTATGCCGACGTGTTCCAGCGCAACGTGATGGCCAGCGGCGTAGTGCCCCAGATCAGCATGATCATGGGTCCGTCGGCCGGCGGCGCGGTGTACTCCCCCGCCATGACCGATTTCATTTTCATGGTCAAGGACAGCTCCTACATGTTCGTGACCGGCCCCGAAGTGGTCAAGACTGTGACGCACGAGGAGGTGACCGCCGAAGAGCTGGGCGGCGCTGTCACGCACACCACCAAGAGTGGCGTGGCCGATCTGGCCTTCGAGAATGACGTGGAAGCGTTGCTGATGCTGCGCCGCCTCTACAACTACCTGCCGCTGAACAACCGCGAAAAAGCCCCGGTGCGTCCCAGCGGCGACCCCGCTGACCGCCTGGAGCGCAGTCTGGACACGCTCGTGCCCGACCCCCCCAACAAGCCTTACGACATGAAGGAGCTGATCGTCAAGACGGTAGACGACGGCGATTTCTTTGAGTTGCAGCCCGAATACGCCAAGAACATCCTCATCGGATTTGCCCGCATGGACGGCCAGACCGTCGGCATCGTGGCCAACCAGCCGCTGGTGCTGGCCGGCTGCCTGGACATCAAGAGTTCGATCAAGGCAGCGCGCTTCGTGCGCTTTTGCGATGCGTTCAATATTCCGGTCATCACGTTTGTGGATGTGCCCGGCTTCATGCCCGGCACCAGCCAGGAGTACGGCGGCATCATCAAGCACGGCGCCAAGCTGCTGTACGCCTATGCCGAGTGCACCGTGCCGAAGATCACCGTGATCACCCGCAAGGCCTACGGTGGCGCTTACGACGTGATGGCCTCCAAGCACCTGCGCGGCGACGTGAACTTTGCCTGGCCCAACGCCGAGATCGCGGTGATGGGCGCCAAGGGCGCGGTGGAAATCATCTTCCGTGAAGACAAGGGCGACCCGGCCAAGCTGGCCGCCAAGGAGGCCGAATACAAGGCCCGTTTCGCCAACCCCTTTGTAGCCGGCGCGCGCGGTTTCATCGACGACGTGATCCTGCCGCACGAAACCCGCAAGCGCATCTGCCGCAGCCTGGTCATGCTCAAGGACAAGAAACTCGAGAACCCGTGGCGCAAGCACGGGAACATTCCGCTCTAAGGCCCGAGGAGAACAAGCACATGTTTACCAAAATTCTGATCGCCAACCGCGGCGAAATCGCCTGCCGCGTCATCCAGACTGCCCGGAAGATGGGCATCCAGACCGTGGCCGTGTACTCCGAGGCCGACCGTGACGCGCGCCATGTCATGCTGGCCGACGAGTCCGTCTGCATCGGACCGGCTCCCTCCAAAGATTCGTATCTGGTGATGGACAAGATCATCGCCGCCTGCAAGCAAACGGGCGCACAGGCCGTGCATCCGGGCTACGGCTTCCTGTCCGAGAACGCCGTGTTCTCGCGCCGGCTGGAAGAAGAGGGCATCACCTTCATCGGTCCCAAGCACTATTCGGTCGGCCAGATGGGCGACAAGATCGAATCGAAGAAGCTGGCCAAGGAAGCCAAGGTCAACACGATTCCGGGCTATGCAGACGCCATTGACACCGCCGAACAGGCCGTGGAAATCGCCAGGGGCATTGGCTACCCGGTGATGATCAAGGCTTCGGCCGGCGGCGGTGGCAAGGGTCTGCGCGTGGCGTTTGACGACAAAGAGTGCCTGGAAGGTTTCACGTCGTGCCGCAACGAAGCCCGCACCGCGTTCGGCGACGACCGCATCCTGATCGAAAAGTACGTGCTGGAGCCGCGCCACATCGAGATCCAGGTGCTGGGCGACAGCCAGGGCAACTGCATTTACCTGAACGAGCGCGAATGCTCGATCCAGCGCCGCCACCAGAAGGTGATTGAGGAGGCTCCATCGCCCTTCATCAGCGAGGCGACGCGCAAGGCCATGGGCGAGCAGGCCGTGGCGCTGGCCAAGGCCGTGAAGTACCAGAGCGCCGGCACGGTGGAGTTTGTGGTCGGTGCCGACCAGAGCTTCTACTTCCTGGAAATGAACACCCGCCTGCAGGTGGAGCACCCGGTCACCGAGTGCATCACCGGCCTGGATCTGGTGGAGCTGATGATCCGCGTGGCCGCCGGCGAGCCGCTACCGATCACGCAGGAGCAGGTCCAGCGCAACGGCTGGGCCATCGAGTGCCGGATCAACGCGGAAGACCCGTTCCGCAATTTCCTGCCCTCCACTGGTCGCCTCGTGCGTTTCCAGCCGCCAGCCGAGACCATGTTCCAGGCCAACACGACCGACCTTTTCGGGGTGCGCGTGGACACGGGCGTGCAGGACGGTGGCGAGATTCCGATGTTCTATGACTCGATGATCGCCAAGCTCATCGTGCATGGCACCGACCGCAACGACGCCATTGCCAAAATGCGTGAGGCGCTCAACGGCTTCGTCATCCGTGGCATCAGCTCCAACATCCCGTTCCAGGCCGCCTTGCTGGCCCATCCGAAGTTTGTCAGCGGTGAGTTCAACACCGGTTTCATCGCCGAACAGTACGCCACCGGTTTCCGCGCTGAGGACGTGCCCCACGACGATCTCAATTTCCTCGTGGCGCTGACGGCTTTTGTGCGCCGCAAGTCGCGCGAGCGCGCCGCCGGCATCACCGGGCAATTGCCCGGCTATGGCGTGAAGGTGGGCCGGGATTACACCGTGGTGGTGCTGTCCGAGAACGGCCATCACGATTACAGGTATGTGCCGGTGCATGTGGATGAATTTGCTGGCAAGACCGGTGTCGCCGCAATTCATGTGGGCGGCACAGCCTATGAAATCAACAGCGCCTCACGGCTCAACGACGTGCGCATCGAAGGCACGGTGAATGGCCAGCCTTTCACCGCGCAGATGGAGCGGGGAACCCAGAAAAATCCGCTGGCACTGTGTGTACAGCACAACGGCACAAAAATTGAGGCGCTGGTGATGTCGCCCCGCATGGCCGAGTTGCACCGACTGATGCCGTTCAAGGCCCCGCCTGACATGAGCCGTTTCGTCCTGTCGCCCATGCCGGGCTTGCTGGTGGATGTGGCGGTTCAGCCTGGGCAGAAGGTACTGGCCGGTGAACGTGTCGCCGTGATCGAGGCCATGAAAATGGAAAACGTGCTGTTTGCCGCTGCCGATGGCGTGGTGGGCAAGGTGCTGGCGGCCAAAGGTGAAAGCCTGACGGTGGACCAGCCCATCGTCGAATTTGCCTGACCCCGCATCTTTGGAAAACACCATGCAACGACCTTTCAAGGTGCTGGGTATCCAGCAAATTGCCATCGGCGGGCCTGACAAGTCCCGTCTCCAGAAGCTGTGGGTGGACCTGTTCGGTCTGGAGGTCACGGGCACCTTCCGCAGCGAGCGTGAAAACGTGGACGAAGACATCTGCGCCATTGGCAGTGGTCCTTTCAAGGTCGAGGTCGACCTGATGCAGCCGCTGGACCCTGACAAAAAGCCGGCCGTGCACACCACGCCGCTGAACCATGTCGGCCTGTGGATTGACGACCTGCCCGTGGCTGTGGAATGGCTCACGGGGCAGGGCGTGCGCTTTGCGCCAGGCGGCATCCGCAAGGGCGCTGCAGGATTTGATATCTGCTTTGTGCACCCCAAAGGCAATGACGAATTGCCCATTGGGGGCGAGGGCGTCCTGATCGAGCTGGTGCAGGCACCGCCGGAGGTGGTCAGCGCCTTCGAACGTCTGGCGACAAGCGCCTGAGACAACTGCGTCGCTCACACAGGCGTCCTGGATGCCTGGCGCGAGCTGGCCGGTGATTTCTGTCCACTTTCTTGATTTGGGTCATATAAACAGGGCGAACCTCGGGATTGCCCCAGCGTGACCGTTGGGTTGTCGCTTTAGACTGTTTTCCACCAATTTGCACCATCTCGGTGCAGACTTGGCTCAAGGAGACGCGCTTGTTACCGACCAACGTCAAGAATCCGGCCTATTTCCACAAGGTTGTTGATTGCCAGTGGGCCTGCCCGGCCCACACCCCTGTTCCTGAATACATCCGTCTGATCGGACAAGGGCGCTACAGCGACGCCTACATGGTCAACTGGGTGTCCAACGTCTTTCCCGGTGTGCTGGGACGTACCTGCGACAGGCCTTGCGAGCCAGCCTGTCGGCGGGGACGTGTGGAGGAGAACAACGGGGACCAGCCGGAGCCCGTGGCCATCTGCCGGCTCAAACGTGTGGCCGCTGATCACAAGGACGATGTCAAGGCCCGCATGCCGGAAGTGGCCCCGTTCAACGACAAGCGTGTGGCCTGCGTCGGGGCGGGCCCTGCATCGTTGACGGTCGCGCGTGATCTGGCCCCGCTGGGCTACCAGGTGACCGTGTTCGACGGCGAGGCCCGGGCCGGCGGTTTCATCCGCACGCAAATACCCCGGTTCAGGCTGCCAGAGGCTGTGATTGACGAGGAAACGGGCTACATCCTGGACCTCGGCGTGCAGTTCAACAGCGGTCAGCGCGTGGATTCCATGCAGAAGCTGCTGACGCAGGGCTATGACGCAATTTTTGTCGGCTGCGGCGCACCCCGTGGCCGTGATCTGGACCTCCCCGGGCGCAAGGAGGCCGCCGCGCATATCCACGTCGGCATCGACTGGCTGGCGTCGGTTTCGTTTGGCCACATCACCAGCGTTCCGCCACGTGTCATCGTGCTGGGGGGCGGCAATACGGCCATGGATTGCTGCCGGTCCGCGCGCAGGCTGGGTGGCACCGATGTCAAGGTGGTCGTGCGCAGCGGTTTCGACGAAATGAAGGCGTCGCCCTGGGAAAAGGAAGACGCCGTGCACGAAGGCATTCCGATCATCAACTTCCACGTTCCCAAGAGTTTCCAGCACAAGGATGACAAGCTGCTTGGCATGACTTTCGAGGTGGTACGTGCGGAGTACGACGAAAAAGGGCACCGCCGCCTGGTCCCCACCGGCGCGCCGGATGTGTTCTTCGCCTGCGACGCAGTGCTGGTGGCCGTGGGTCAGGAAAATGCCTTTCCCTGGATCGAGGCCGACAGCGGGATTGCGTTCGATCGCTGGGGTTTGCCGGTGCTGGGCCAGGACACCTTCCAGTCCAGCGTGCCAAAGATCTTTTTTGGGGGCGACGCTGCGTTTGGCCCCAAAAACATCATCACTGCGGTGGCGCAGGGGCATGAGGCGGCGGTCTCCATTGACCGCTTCCTGCATGGCGAACCGGTGGAGGTGCGTCCCGCCCCCCTCACCCAGTTGATGTCGCAGAAGATGGGCATCCACGAGTGGAGTTACCACAACGATGTGTCCGGTGACACCCGGTTCAAGGTGCCATGGGCTGCGGCCGAAACGGCCCTGGCAAGCCTGCGCACCCGGCTGAAGGCGCCAGCCCGCCACGCAACGCAGGATTTGTACGTCTCTGACGCGCTCAAGACCGGGCACATCATGGTCAAGGACGAGGATGTCTGCCTGCACTGCGGGCTGTGTGCCGAGCGCTGCCCAACGGGGGCGTGGGACATGCAGAAATTCCTCCTCAACACGACCCAGGCCGGCCCTGGCTGCCGCGACAGCCGCCCATCTTCCCAGGAGGTTGCATGAACCGCATTGAAGCCGTCAACGATTTCGTCATCAAGTTTGCCAACGTCAATGGTTCAGGTTCGGCCTCGGCCAATGAGTTGTTTGCCAAGGCCGTGATGCGCATGGGCGTCCCCGTCAGCCCGCGCAATATCTTCCCCAGCAATATCCAGGGCATGCCGACCTGGTACGAGGCACGGGTCTGCGAAAAGGGCTACCACGGGCGGCGCGGTGGCGTGGACATGATGGTGGCCATGAATCCGCAGACCTGGGATGGGGATCTGGCCGAAATTGAGCCAGGTGGCTATCTTTTTTACGACAGCACCCGTCCGATCCCTCCAGCCAGGTTCCGCGAGGACATCCATGTCATCGGGATGCCGCTGACCGAAATCGCCAATGCGGCGTACACCGACCCACGGCAACGCCAGTTGTTCAAGAACATCATCTACGTGGGCGCCTTGTCGGTGCTGCTGGACGTGGATGCCGATGTTTTCGAGAAGCTCTTTGCCGAGCAATACAAGGGCAAGGAGCGGCTGCTGGCCTCCAACATCCAGGCGCTGCATCTGGGGCGCGACTTCGTCAAGGCGCACATGGTGGCGCCACTGGGCATCCGGGTGCGCAGGTCCGATGGCGTGGGCGATCAGATCTTTACCGATGGCAACAGTGCTGCCGCGCTGGGCTGCATCTACGGCGGGGCGACCGTGGCGGCCTGGTATCCGATCACGCCATCGTCTTCGGTGCCGGAGGCCTTTCAGAAGTACTGCGAAAAATTCCGGGTGGATCCGGCCACGGGGCAGCATCACTACGCGATCGTGCAGGCGGAAGACGAGCTGGCGTCCATCGGCATGGTCGTCGGGGCCGGATGGAACGGCGCCCGGGCCTTCACCGCAACCTCTGGCCCGGGTATTTCGTTGATGACCGAGTTCATCGGACTGGCTTACTTCGCCGAGATCCCGGTGACCATCATCAACGTGCAGCGCGGAGGCCCCTCCACCGGCATGCCCACGCGCACGCAGCAGTCAGACCTGACGGCCTGTGCCTACGCCTCGCACGGCGACACCAAACATGTGCTGCTGTTTCCGCAAGACCCGCACGAGTGCTTCGAGCAGGCGGCGGCTGCGCTGGATCTGGCCGACCGGCTTCAGACGCCGATTTTCCTGATGACCGATCTGGACATCGGCATGAACCAGCGCCTGTGCAAGCCCTTCGTCTGGGACGACGCCCGTGACTACGATCGCGGCAAGGTCATGACGGCAGCCGAACTGGAGGCCGGCAAGGACTTCGGCCGCTACAAGGACGTGGACGGCGATGGCATCCCGTGGCGCACGCTGCCCGGCACGCACCCGACCAAGGGCAGCTTCTTCACCCGAGGCACCACCCGGGACCCCTACGCCCGTTACTCGGAAAAAGGCGTGGATTACCTCTACAACATGGAACGGCTGCTGAAGAAGTTCAAGACGGCGGCCGATCTGGTGCCGCAACCGGTGCTGCGGGAGGCATCGGAAAAAACACCGCTGGGCGTGATTTATTTTGGCTCCACCAGTCCGGCCATGCGCGAAGCGCTGGATGTGCTCGAAGAGGAGGGGGTGCACCTGGATGCCTTGCGGCTGCGCGCATTCCCGTTTCCGGAATCCGTCAAGCGCTTCATCGCAGGGCATGAAAAGGTCTTCGTGGTGGAGCAAAACCGCGACGCGCAAATGCATTCCATGCTGGTCAACGAGCTCGACGTCGATCCGGCAAGGCTGGTGCGCGTGCTGCACTATGACGGCACCCCGATCACCGCCCGCTTCATCACCTCCGCGATTCGCAAGAGCGTGGCACCCGCAGTGGCCCATATGGCCCGTTCGCACCCGCAACAGGAGCTTGCATGACCTACATTGCAAAACCACGGCTGCACCATCCGACGCTGACCACCAACAAGGTCGGCTACACAAGGCGCGATTACGAAGGCCGCATTTCCACGCTGTGTGCCGGCTGCGGGCACGACTCGATCTCTGCGGCGATCATCCAGGCTTGTTGGGAGCTGGACATCGAGCCGCACCGGGTGGCCAAGCTCTCGGGCATCGGCTGCAGCTCCAAGACGCCGGATTATTTTCTGGGTGCCTCACACGGCTTCAATACCGTGCATGGCCGCATGCCGTCGGTGCTGACAGGCGCGAATCTGGCGAACCGCGATCTCCTGTACCTTGGTGTCTCGGGCGATGGCGATTCGGCCTCCATTGGATTGGGGCAGTTTGCCAACGCGATGCGGCGTGGCGTGCGCATGGCCTACATCGTTGAAAACAATGGTGTCTACGGCTTGACCAAGGGGCAGTTTTCCGCCACCGCCGACCGGGGTTCCAGAAGCAAGAAGGGCGTGGTCAACAGCGACAGTCCGGTCGATCTGGTCGGTATCGCCCTGCAGCTGGGCGCGACCTATGTGGCGCGCAGTTTCTCGGGCGACAAGGCGCAACTGGTCCCGCTGATCAAGGGGGCCATGGCGCACGGCGGTGCGGCCTTCATCGATGTCATCAGTCCCTGTGTGACCTTCAACAACCACGCGGGCAGTACCAAGAGTTACGACCATGTGCGCGAGCACAACGATGCCGTGAGCCGGATCGACTTCATGACCACGCACAGCGAGATCACCACGCAGTACGCGCCTGGCGAAGTAGTCGATGTGCCCCAGCACAATGGCACCATGCTGCGCCTGCGCAAACTGCATGCGGACTACGACCCCACTGACCGCCATGGTGCGATGAGCTACATGCACGCACACCAGGCCCGGGGCGAAGTTGTCACCGGATTGCTCTACATTGATCCCTTGGCCACGGACCTGCACGCGTCGCTCAATACCAGCGACCAGCCCCTGAACGCCATGGGGGTTGCCCAGCTGTGTCCGGGCGCTGCGGCACTGGAGAAAATCAACGCCTCCCTGCGCTAGCGCCCTACGCGCCGGCCAGAGAGGGCCGTGCGTCAATGTGCTGACGCCGCCTGCCAGGGGTCACGGCGAAGCGTCGCCTGTGCTTTTTCTGGCCCGGGCCCGGGCCAGGGCGGCTTCGATGATCTGTCGTTTTTTGTCCAGCACGACGGGATCGGTGTGCAGGGAGTGCGAGGCGAGGTCAGCCAACTTCATCTCCGCCTTCTTTTCAAGCCGGATAGCGTTGATCCCAGCATCCCTTCGTGCTTTTGTGCTATGAAATTTATACCGATCCCGGGCAGACTCCGCTTCAGTCTTTGACCAGGCAGCCCAACCGGTGCGATCGCCGCTCACATTCTCCAGCTGGATGCAGTCCACCGGACACACGGGAATACACAATTCACAGCCTGTGCAATAGGGCGTGATGACGGTGTGCATCGACTTGTTGCTGCCCAGAATTGCGTCGGTCGGGCAGGCCTTGAGGCACAGCGTGCAGCCAATGCACCAGGTTTCGTCAACGACGGCCACACTCCTTGGCCCTTCGACGCCGTGCACAGGGTTCAGTGCGATGGGCAGCTGGCCCGTCAATGCCGCCAGCCTGGCAATGCCCTCGGCCCCGCCAGGCGGGCACTGGTTGATCGCAGCCTCCCCCGAGGCCATCGCATGCGCGTAGGCAGCGCAATCGGGGTATCCGCACCGGGTGCATTGCGTTTGAGGCAGCGCCGCGTTGAGGCGCTCCGCCAGCGCATTCAGGGAAGTCAACGCAACAGCCCTCCGGTTTACTTGCCGCGCGCGGCCTTCCTGATCGGACCAAACTGTTTCGCCGTCGACTTCTTCAGCGATTGGGCTTGGGCCTGGGCAGACGGTCCTGCGGCCTTCGCTGAGGCGGAAGCGGCGGGCTTTTCCGCAGCAGCAACGACCGAATCGGCTGGCTTTTCTGGCGCCACAGTCTTTTCGACCGCCGTCACGGCAGGGGCGACGACGGGCAGAACTTCTTCCGGAGCAAACGCCGTCACTTCAGGAGCTGGCTTGGCAACGGCTGGCGCCGGCTGGTGCGCCAGAATGAATTTCTTGACCCGGGGGTACACCATTTCGCGCCACCGGCGGCCACTGAAAATGCCGTAGTGGCCCGCACCTTCGACCTCGAAGTGGTGCTGTTCCTTGCGGACGATGCCGCTGCACAAATCGTGCGCCGCTTCGGTCTGGCCAGAGCCGGAAATATCGTCCAGTTCGCCTTCGACCGTCAGCAGCGCCGTGCCGGTGATGTCCTGCGGGCGGACGCGCTCCAGCTGGCCTGAAGGCGAACGCACATCCCAAGTTCCATTGACCAGCTTGAAGTCCTGGAACACCGTCTGGATGGTTTCGAGGTAATAGTCTGCATCCATGTCGAGCACGGCGTTGTACTCGTCGTAGAATTGGCGGTGCGCTTCGGCGCTGGCGTCATCGCCCTTGACCAGATCCTTGAAGTAGTCGTAGTGGCTGCGGGCGTGGTTGCTGGGGTTCATGGCCACGAAGCCGGAATGCTGCAGGAAGCCAGGGTACACGCGGCGGCCTGCACCAGGGAAGTTGCTGGGCACCCGGTAAATCACATTGTTTTCAAACCAGCTGAAACTCTTGTTCATGGCCAGGTTGTTGACCGCCGTCGGCGATTTGCGTGCATCAATCGGGCCACCCATCATGGTCATGGACAGGGGCAGGAGTTCGCCCCGCGAGGCCATCAGCGACACGGCCGCCAGTACCGGCACCGTCGGCTGACACACGCTCATGATGTGGCAATTGCCACCCGGGCTCTGGCTCTGGACGTGGCGAATGAATTCCTGCACGTAGTTGACGTAGTCGTCGAGATGGAACTCGCCCTCCGACAAGGGCACGATGCGGGCGCTGCGCCAGTCGGTGATGTAGACCTTGTGGTCTTTCAGCATGGTCCTGACGGTGTCACGCAGCAGCGTGGCGTAGTGGCCAGACAGCGGGGCCACGATCAGCACCGAAGGCTGGTTCTTCAGCTTGGTCAGCGTGGCTGTATCGTCGGAGAAGCGCTTGAAGCGACGCAACTCGCAAAACGGCTTGTTGATCTCGACACGCTCATGGATGGCCACTTCGACACCGTCCACCGGCACTTTCCGGATGCCGAACTCCGGCTTCTCGTAATCCTTGCCCAAGCGGTGAATCAACGCATACCCAGCGGCAATCCGTTGTGCCAGGGGCGTCTGGCCCAACAGCGACAGGGGATTGTTGTAAATCTTCGCGCTGGCCTGCGCAAGGTCGGCAAAGGGCTCCATAAGAGACCGCTGGGTTTCGTAGATCTGGTAGAGCATGGGTGTGTCTTTTCTGTAAAAACTGAAAAATGTTGCAGTGCAATATAACAGTTGTCGGACGTCAGCGTGTGGAGAAGAAACACCAATATCGCCGGTGTATCAGTGCGTTTTGTCAACTTTCTGAAAGCATCAGGTTGCAACTTTGACTTATCTCAAGCCATCCTGCAATGGTGATGCCCCTGGAATTGCAACCTGCGCGACGCGCCATGCTGCGCATGCGTCACGAATGGGCGCATTCCAGCCCAACCCGTCAAGGGGTCTCCATCAGGGCGCAGTCTGGCTTTCTTTGCCAGCGGGCACCCTGCGCGCCCCATTGAAACGGGTTTGCCAGTAAGCGGCGCGCATGTCTTCCACGCGAACATGCGAACCAGAGCGGGGCGAGTGGATGAACTTGCCGTCGCCGACGTAAATACCCACATGGCTGAAGGCGCGCCGCATCGTGTTGAAAAACACCAGGTCACCGGGCTTGAGGTCGGCCCGGTCAATCACCTGCGTTGCGGCTGCCTGCTCATCCGCTCGCCGGGGCAGGACCAGCCCTACGGTCTGTTCGTACATCGCGCGGACGAAACCGCTGCAGTCAAATCCTGTATCGACCGAATTACCGCCGCGTTTGTAGGGCACGCCAAGAAACCCCATCGCATTGACGACCAGTTCTGACGCCTTTTCGCCAACGGACTGGCGGACCTGCTGGATCTGGCCACCCAGCCGGCCAATCAATCCCTTGTCCGCCAGCGCGTGCTCGGTTTCATCTTCAGCGCCAGCATTGGGCGCTGCCTGAACAGCCGTACAAAACAAGATGGTGAAAATGAGGGTCCAGCGATGCATGCGGCGTAGATTAAGGTGATTAACTTTAGAAGTCAAATTAAGAACATCTTGTAACTTGTTGATTTATATGGATCTGGTGTATTCACCTAGTCGGCGAATAGTACATGGCTTGTGTGAAGGGGGTGAAAATCCTGTCAGGCTGCATTTCTGTCCAACACGCGACCACCGGAGAACACCATGTTCCAGGCACTTCTGCTCGAAAAAGGCGATTCATTTTCGGCGGCCGTCCAACCAGTTGCCGAAACCGCACTGCCCGCCGGAGACGTTCTGGTGCGGGTGGACTACTCCACACTGAATTACAAGGATGGGCTGGCCATCACCAACCAGGGCCCGGTGGTACGCCAGTGGCCCATGGTGGCGGGTATCGACGGTGCGGGCGAGGTACTCGAATCCAGCCACCCGGACTGGAAGGCCGGCGACGCCTTCATTCACAACGGCTGGGGCGTGGGTGAGACCCATTGGGGCTGCCTGGCCGGGAAGGCCCGCCTCAAAGGTGACTGGCTGATCAAGCGGCCAGCGGCGTTCACCACGCGCCAGGCGATGGCCATCGGCACGGCCGGCTATACAGCGATGTTGTGCGTGCTGGCACTGGAAGACCACGGCGTGCAGCCCGACCTGGGACAAGTGCTTGTGACTGGTGCCACGGGTGGCGTCGGCAGCGTGGCCGTTGCGCTGCTGGGCCGGCTCGGCTACAAGGTGGTGGCCGCGACCGGCAAGCCGACCGAGGCCGATTGGCTGAAGCGGCTGGGCGCGACAGCCGTCATTGACCGGTCCGAATTAGCTGCACCCGGCAAGCCCTTCCAGAAAGAGCGCTGGGCCGGCGTGGTGGATGCGGTGGGGTCGCACACCCTGGCCAATGCGCTGGCGCAGACCCGTTACGGCGGCGTGGTGGCCGCCTGTGGCCTGGCCCAGGGCGCGGACCTGCCCACCACGGTGATGCCTTTCATCCTGCGTGGCGTGACGCTGGCCGGGATCGATTCGGTGATGGCGCCGCTGGCACGCCGCCAGCGTGCCTGGAACCGCCTCGCGCGCGACCTCAATCCGGCGCTGCTGGACACGTTGGTCGAGGAAATCCCGCTGTCTGCTGCCATTGCCAAGGCCCATGCGCTGATGGCTGGCCAGGTGCGTGGCCGCGTCGTGGTGCGCATCGCGAACTGAAAGGGCGCTGCACAAGCGGTAGCCTGGCCGGGGTCAGAGGGCCGGGCCGGACTTGGCCGCTGTGGCAAACTTCCGCGCTTTGCCCGCTGACCCAACCTCTTTCCATGCAAAAAATCATCTCGCAGATCGCCGCGGAAATCCGCATTACCCCGCAACAGGTCAAGGTGGCGGTGGAGCTGCTCGATAGCGGCGCCACGGTGCCCTTCATCGCGCGTTACCGCAAGGAAGTCACTGGCGGGCTGGACGACATCCAGCTGCGTGAACTGGAATACCGCCTCGGCTACCTGCGCGAGCTGGAAGACCGGCGCGAGGCGATCCTCAAGGCCATCGACGAGCAGGGGAAGCTCACGCCCGAGTTGCGCGCCGCCATCGAGGCCGCGCCGACCAAGCAGGAACTCGAAGACCTGTACCTGCCCTACAAGACCAAGCGCCGCACCAAGGGCCACATTGCGCGGGAAGCCGGCATCGAGCCGCTGGCCGACCGACTGTTTGCCGACCCGTCGCTGAACCCGGCGCTGGAGGCCGAGGCCTTCGTGCGGCCCGCAGGCAGCGTCGAAGGCGGGGACTTCTCGACCGTGCCGGCGGTGCTGGACGGCGTGCGCGACATTCTCAGCGAGCGCTGGGCGGAAGACGCCGTGCTGGTGCAGACCCTGCGCGAATGGCTTTGGACCAACGGCCTGCTCAAGTCCAGCCTGATGGCGGGCAAGGACGAAAACAATCCCGATGTCGCCAAGTTCCGCGACTATTTCGCCTACGACGAGCCGATCGGGCGGGTGCCCTCGCACCGCGCGCTGGCGGTGTTCCGTGGGCGCGCGCTGGACATCCTGGACGCCAAGCTGGTCCAACCCGAGCCGCTGGTGAACGCCACGGCGGCTCCGCAGCCGACCGACCGCAAGGCGCCCCCGGTGCCCACGCTGGCCGAAGGCAAGATCGCGCTGCACCTGGGCTGGAGTCACCTGGGCCGCCCGGCCGATGACCTGCTGCGCAAGTGCGTGGCCTGGACCTGGCGTGTCAAGCTGAGCCTGTCCACGGAGCGCGACTTGTTTGCCCGCCTGCGTGAAGACGCTGAAAAAGTGGCGATCAAGGTGTTTGCCGACAACCTGCGCGACCTGCTGCTGGCCGCACCGGCCGGCCCGCGCGTGGTGCTGGGGCTGGACCCCGGCATCCGCACCGGCGTCAAGGTGGCGGTGGTGGACAGCACCGGCAAGCTGGTGGAGACCGCCACCGTCTTCCCGCACGAGCCCCGCAAGGACTGGGACGGCTCGCTGCACACCCTGAACAAACTCTGTGAAAAACACGGCGTGAACCTGATCGCCATCGGCAACGGCACCGCCAGCCGCGAAACCGACCGGCTGGCGGCCGACCTCATCAAGCAGCTGGCCAAACAGCGCGAAGGCGCCGAAGTCCAGAAAGTCGTGGTCAGCGAAGCCGGCGCCTCGGTCTACAGCGCCAGCGAATTTGCCAGCCAGGAAATGCCCGACGTGGACGTGAGCCTGCGCGGCGCGGCCAGCATCGCCCGGCGCCTGCAGGACCCGCTGGCCGAGCTGGTGAAGATCGACCCGAAATCCATCGGCGTCGGCCAGTACCAGCACGACGTAAACCAGAGCGAACTTGCGCGCACGCTGGAGGCGGTGGTGGAAGACTGCGTGAACGCAGTCGGTGTCGACCTGAACATGGCCAGCGTGCCGCTGCTGTCGCGCGTGTCGGGCCTGTCCGCCGGCGTGGCCAAGGCCGTGGTGCGCTGGCGCGAGGCCCATGGCGCCTTCCGCAACCGCAAGCAATTGATGGAGGTGGCCGGGCTGGGCGCCAAGACCTTTGAGCAGAGCGCGGGTTTCCTGCGCATCCGCGGCGGTGACAACCCGCTGGACATGACCGGCGTGCACCCGGAAACCTACCCGGTGGTCGAGAAGATCATCGCCCACACCGCCAAACCTGTGGCCGAGCTGATGGGCCGGGCCGACATGCTCAAGACGCTGCGGCCCGAGTTGTTTGCCAACGAAAAATTTGGGGTGATCACCGTCAAGGACATCCTGGGCGAACTGGAAAAACCTGGCCGCGACCCGCGACCGGACTTCAAGGTGGCGCGCTTCAACGACGGCGTGGAAGACATTGCCGACCTGAAGGAGGGCATGATTTTGGAAGGCACGGTCAGCAACGTGGCGCAGTTTGGTGCCTTCATTGACCTGGGTGTGCATCAGGACGGCTTGGTGCATGTGAGCCAGCTCAGCCACAAGTTTGTCACCGATGCCCGCGAGGTCGTCAAGACCGGCGACATCGTCAAGGTGCGGGTGGTGGAGGTGGATGTGGAGCGCAAGCGCATCGGCCTGACGATGAAGCTGGGTGAGGCGCCGCCGCGCCGGGACGGCCCGCGCGACAACCGGTTCGAGGGCGCGGGGCGCGGCCAGCGGGCGCCGCAACGGGGAGGGCCTGCGCCGGCTTCGTCCACGGCGATGGCTTCCGCGTTCGCCAAGCTGCAGAAGCCGGGACGCTGAGCCGGACTGTAAGCCATCGATAAATCTTATAGTGATAGCAAACAATGACCGTTTCATGCTGGGTTGATGCCAATTTGACACATGAATCTTTCGGATTGGCTTGCGAAGCCTGCCAATGAAGGCCCTGCGCATCCACGCCGGCCCACTGGCGCGCAAACATATCGAACGCCATGGTCTGCGCCCGCAGGATATCCGCGTCATTCCGGCTGCGGCGGGCGGTCCGAAGGGCCTGATCCTGGGTCCGCTGGACCGCTTCATTTTTGGGGACTGGCTGGCGCGCAGCACGCACGAGGTGCATCTGGTGGGAGCTTCCATCGGCGCCTGGCGCATGGCCACCGCCTGCCTGAAGGATCCTGTCGCCGCTTTCGAACGGCTGGAGCACGACTACATTCACCAGCATTACGCGCTGCAGCCCGGCCAGAAGCGACCCACGGCGGCGTTTGTCAGCGCGCGGTTCGGGCAAACGCTCCAGGCCTTTTATGGCGGGCGGGTGGCCGAGGTACTGGCCCATGCGCGCTACCGGCTGCATATCGTGACCTCGCACGGCAGGGGCCTGCTCGGCCGGGAAAATCCATGGGGCACCCCGCTCGGCTATGTCGGCGCTTTCCTGACCAATATGGTGCAGCGCAAGGCCATGGGACGCTGGCTGGAGCGGGTGATCTTTTCGGCATCCGGTCACTTGCCGTCTGGCGCGGCGTGCACACCGGTGCCGTTTGCCACACAGGACTACCGCACCCAACAAATCCCGCTGCGGACGGACAACTTCGTTCCCGCGTTGCAGGCCAGTTGCGCCATTCCCTTCGTGCTCCAGGCGGTGCATGACATTCCCTGCGCACCAGCCGGTGCCTATTGGGATGGCGGCATCACTGATTACCACCTGCACCTCAATTACGCTGCAGCCAGGCCCACAGCTGCCCCTGCGGAGACACCCGGTCTGGTGCTTTACCCGCATTTTCAACAACACGTGGTGCCCGGCTGGCTTGACAAGAGCCTGAAGTGGCGCCACCACGCCACCCCGTTTCTGGACAACGTGATCGTGCTGGCGCCCGACCCCGCCTGGGTCCGTACGCTGCCCAACGGCAAGCTGCCGGACCGTACGGATTTCACACGGTATGGCAACGATCTGGCGGGACGGGTGCAGGCCTGGAACCTCGCCACCGCCGCCAGTGTGCAGTTGGCCGATGAGTTTTCACTCTGGCTGGACAAGCCTGATGCGGACCAGGTCCTGGCCCTGTGAGTCCACCCGATCCTGTGATCGCCACGCCCCGTGTCATGTCCCGCATATGGGGCTGGGATATCCTGCGCGGCTTGTGTGCGCTGGCCGTGGCCACCTACCACCTGATGGAATGGCAGGCCCTGGGCTCCTTGCACGCGTTTGGCAGCTACGGCGTGTACCTGTTTTTCGTGTTGTCTGGCGCCAGCCTGGCCTACAACTACAGTGGCCAGCTGGGCCGTGCGCGGGCCGCCTTGGGCTTTCTTGCCACCCGCTGGTTGCGGCTGGCGCCGCTGTATGTGCTTGTGACCTTCGCGTGCATCGTGCTCTACAGTCTGCATTTTGGGGTGCTGGTAGACCAGTTGCCGCTGCGCCTGCTCCTGAACCTGACCTTTGCCTTCGGCGTCCACGATCCTGTGGTCTGGGCGCTGCCGATCGGCGGCTGGTCCCTGGGGATCGAGTTCGCGTATTACCTGCTCTTCCCCTGGCTGCTCTGCGCAGTGGCGCATCCGGTGACACGCTGGGTGTTGTTGGCAGCGCTGTGTGGGGCGCAGGCGTCCTGGATTGCTTCCACGGCCGGTTCTGCCGCAGGCTACGCGGCCAGTCAGGTGGCTTACCACCAGTTGCCGGCGTTCGGCGCCTATTTTTTTGCCGGCTGCCTGATCGGGCAATGGCAGCGTGAAACCCCACAGACACTGCCCGTGGCAGTTGGCGCGCTGGTCTGGCTGGCCCTGGGCGGGCTGCTCTGGGGCCTGAATCCGGTGCTACCTGGAAATGAGCTGCTCGGTGTCCGTGGCCTGGTGTTGTTTGGGGCCTGCCTGGCGGTGGTCGTACTCAGTGGATGGACGCGTGTGCCGCAGGGACTACAGCCTTTGGCGCGCTGGCTCGGCGACATCACCTACGGCACCTACTTGCTGCACCCCGTGCTTTTTTTCGGCTTCACCTGGTTCGCGCTGCCGGTGCTGACCGCAACGCCTGTCAACGAGTTGGCGGTGTCCGTGCGGTGGGCACTGCTGGGCAGCACGCTGACGGTGGCCTGCATTGCCGCGGCAGCCAGTGCGCGCTGGCTGGAGAGCCCTCTGCGCCACTGGGGCCAGCAAATGCTGGCGCGCAGGCTGCGTTTTCCCGTGAAAGGGTAGCGGGACGCCATGCGCATTTCGCGGCATTCGGCGGGCGGCAGGGCGTGAAGGGCTTTCTTACTGGAGGCCTGTGATGTGCACACCCGCGTCCTTGACGATCAACGGCCGCCGGTTACCCGTGCGCCCACGCTCGGCCTCCAGCAGTTTTGGGGCGTCGAAATCGATGTGGATTTGTGTCACGCAGTAGATGAATGCCATGTCAAATGCCTTGTAGGATGCTGTCGGACATCCACTTTAGCGAAGGCGTACGGTTTAAATGAGTCACCAACGCAACCCACGGGCTTTGCTCTCCCCGGCCATGCGCAGCGTGCTGGACCGCGTGGCCCGCGCCGGCAGGCCGCCGCTGCATGCCCTGACGCCTGAGCAGGCGCGCGCGGCCTACGAGGCGGGTGCTGGCGTGCTGGAACTGCCGCCGCACAAGCACCCGCGGGTCGAGACCTTGCAGATCCCTACCCGGGACGGCCATGTGTTGACAGCCCGCCTCGTGGCGCCAGAATCCCGGGGCGCGGACGCACCGGCTCCTGTGCTGCTGTATTTTCATGGCGGCGGTTTCACGGTCGGCAGTGTCAACACGCACGATGTCCTGTGCCGTCACCTCGCCCATCTGGCGCATTGCGCCGTCATTTCAGTGGCATACCGGCTTGCGCCGCAGCACAAATTTCCCACAGCGGCCGAGGACGCGTGGGACAGTCTGCGCTGGTTGCGCGAGCATGCTGCCGTGCTCGGGCTGGATGGCTCCAAAATCGCCGTTGGCGGGGACAGTGCTGGCGGCACCCTGGCGACTGTTTGTGCATTGATGGCGCGTGATGCGGGCCTGCCGCTGGCGTTGCAACTGCTTTTCTACCCGGGCTGCGCCGGGCACCAGAACACACCTTCACACCATGCGTTTGCCCACGGCTTCATGCTGGAAGAGGCCCACATCCGCTATTTTTTCGACCACTATCTGCGCAACGCCGGGGACCGCGACGACTGGCGCTTCGCGCCGCTGGATGGTTGCGATGCCACAGGCCATCCGCGCGACCTGGAGGGGGTGGCGCCCGTCTGGATGGGCCTGGCGGAATGCGATCCGCTGGTGGACGAAGGCGTGCTGTACGCCGACCGGCTGCGTGCTGCGGCCATCCCGGTCGATCTGGAAATTTACCGGGGGATGGTGCACGGCTTCATCAACATGGGCCGCGCCATTCCCGAGGCGCTGATCGCCCACGCCGATGCGGCCCGGGCACTCCGGCGCGCTTTTTCCCTGCACTGAACTTCTTTGAGTGGCAAAAACAATGAAACGACAAGACTTCCGGTTTTTCCATCGCTTGCGCGTGCGCTGGGCCGAGGTGGACATGCAGAAAATCGTGTTCAACGCGCATTACCTGATGTATTTCGACACCGCGGTCGCAGACTACTGGCGGGCAGTCGGTCTGCCCTATGAGGCCGCCATGCAGCAGCTCGATGGCGATATCTACGTCAAAAAGGCCACGGTGGAGTACCACGCTTCGGCGCGCGCAGACGACCAGCTCGACGTGGCGCTGAAATGCGCGCGTATCGGAACCACATCCATGGTGTTCAGCGGCGCGATTTTCCGGGACGACCGGTTGCTGATTACCTGCGAACTGGTGTACGTGTTCGCCGACCCGGCCACCCAGACCGCGCGCCCGGTCCCCGCCTTGCTGCGCGACCTGCTGGAAGACTACGAAGCAGGGCAGCCGGTGGTGACCGTGGTGACCGGCGACTGGGCCGCGCTGGGCGAGGACGCGGCACGGGTGCGTACCGAAGTGTTTGTGCAGGAGCAGTCCATTCCCGTGGAGATGGAGTGGGACGAAGCCGACGCCTCCGCGCTGCATGCGGTGGCACGCAACCGCCTGGGGCAGCCACTGGCCACAGGGCGCCTGCTGGTCCATGCGCCTGGCGTGGGCAAGATCGGCCGCATGGCGGTCAGCCGCGTGATGCGTGGCGCCGACCTCGGGCGAGAGATCCTGCAGACCTTGCTGTCGGCCGCCTGGGCCCGGGGCGACCAGGAGGTGCTTCTGCATGCGCAGCGCAGCGCCGAAGGCTTTTATGCCCGCCTTGGTTTCATGACACGGGGACAGGAATTCGACGAAGTAGGCATCCCCCATGTGGAAATGTTCACGCTTCAATGAGGCAGCCGCTGCCGGGCGCAATGGAACTAAGTGACGCTGCGCTGAAACGACGACAATAGTTCTCCTGCCGCAAAGCGCTGTGTACCAGCTCGGCCCTTGCGACCATTCTGCATAAATTTCCTGTTTTCATGGCCACCAAGAAGAAACGCAATGCCCAGGGCGGCACCCCCATGTCCCCCAAAACCGGCGGCAAGCCCGAACTGACTGCCGTCACGGAGCCGGGCCCGGACCGTGGGGCAGCGCTGCGCCCGCAGGGACGTTTCAGCGGGAGCCTGGCAGCCTTGCCCCCGGAGATTGTGCGTGGCGACTGGACGGTGATCCTGTTGGCCTTGATGATGTTTTTTGCGCCTGCGGTGGGGGTGCCGAATGAGGAAATGCTGCAGGACACCCTGAAATCGATCGTGGTGGCGTTCTCGGCGCTGAGCGCGGGCCTTCTGTTTTTCTGGCACCAGCGCAACCGGCGCGATGGCTTGCGCTGGCACGCCCTGATGTGGCTGCCGCTGGCGCTGATGGCCTATGCGCTCGGAAGCATGGTGTGGTCGCACACCTACCTGGGGGGCGTGGAGGCGATCCGGTGGTTTCTTTTCAGCGTACTGCTCTGGCTGGGACTGAACACACTGAGCCGCGAGCGCCTGCCGACGCTGGCCTGGGGGATCCATTGGGGCGCCTGCCTGGCGTCTCTCTGGACGGCACTCCAGTTCTGGGTGGATTTCACCTATTTTCCGCAAGGGCCGAATCCGGCATCCACCTTCGTCAATCGCAACTTTCTGGCCGAATTCGTGGTGTGCACGCTGCCTTTTTCCGTGCTGCTGGTTGCGCGGGCCAAGTCATCTGCGCAGATTGCCTTGCTCGCCTTCACCATCGCCTTCAATCTGGTTGCGATCCTGATGACCGGGACGCGTTCTGCGCTGCTGGCGCTGCTTGCGATGGCACTGGTGCTGCCAGTGATTCTTTTTGTGTTCCGCAAGCAGCTGGCCTTTGTCCACTGGAGCAGTGGCAGCCGCATCCTGTTGTTTGGCGTGCTGCTGGGCACTGTGCTGGGCTTGGGCCTGATGCCGACAGGCAACCCCAAATTGCTGGAGGAAAACCGGACGGAGCAGCGCGGCACGAACGCGCTGGAACGTGCCTTCGCCCGTTCCAAGTCCATGGCGCAAACGGAAGAGTACACACAGCGGTCGTTTTCCATTCGTCTTGTGATGTGGAAAGCGACGGCCGAGATCATCCGGAAAAGGCCTTTTTCAGGCGTCGGCGCCGGCGCCTGGGAAGTCGATATTCCGCTGTACCAGGCAGAAGGGGCGCAGCTCGAAACCGACTACTACGTGCACAACGAAATCCTGCAGTTGCTGGCGGAATACGGTCTGGTGGGCTGGATCTTCTTGCTGAGCCTGCTGGCTTACATGGCGACCGCGGCCTGGAGAACCATTCGCAACCGCAGCACGGAGGCGCAAGCCGAAGGGCCGCTGCGCGCGCTGACGTTGACCAGTCTGGCCATGTTTCTCATTGTCAGCAACGCCGGCTTTCCCTGGCGCATGGCGAGTACCGGGGCCATTTTTGCGCTGGCGCTGGCGGTGCTCGCCGCGTCCGACGCCCGGCTGGGCTACCGGGGATGGCTCGGGGCGGTGCGCCTGCCCTGGAAGCCTGGTTACTCGCAAGTCGCCGCAGTTGCCATGATGGTCTGCCTTGCTCTGGCGGCCTTTATCAGCCAGCAGGCCGCCGCCTGCGAGAGCAAAATTGTCCGTGCCGTCAAGCTGGCACTGACCATTTCGCAATCGGGGGACTACCAGAATCCCAAGTGGGACAAGACCAAGCGCGACATGCTGGCGCTGATCAAGGAGGGGACGGACATCAATCCGCACTACCGCAAGATCACACCGATGGTTGCGGACGAACTGGCGAAGTGGGGCGACTGGAAAAATGCGGTCTGGATCTGGGAGTCGGTACTGGGTTCCCGGCCTTACGTCATTGCCATCATGGCCAACGTCGCGCGGGGTTATGCCCAGATGGGCCAGTCTGACAAGGCACTTGAATACCTGGAGCGCGCCAAGAAGCTGCAGCCCAAGGCAACTTCCGTCAACTCCCTCGAAGTGATTCTCCTGAGCCGCAATGGGCGGGAGCCGGAGGCGTACCAAAAGGCCAAGGTACTGCTGGCCAGCGGGGCGTATGACTTTGACCTGGTGAATGCCACCTACGTGCTGGCTGCACGGGCCAAAGACTGGCCGCTGGCGATCCGCGCGCTGGAGCTGCGCACCAAGGGCTGGCCAGCCCAGGCAACGGATGGCTGGTTGAAAATCGGCAATATTTATGCGTCCGTGGCCGAAGTCAAGGACGAAACCAAGGCCCTGGCCGCCTACCGGGCAGCGCTGGCGGCGGCACCCGATGCAAAGAAAGCAGGGACGCGGGCGCAGATTCCAACCATCTACCTGCCCAGGCTGTAGACAGCCTTATCCCCGCCTGTGGCGGCAGCACGGTGGTGGATCTGACCGCCGCTGCCGGCGCGGCGGTCAGATATCTTCGAGCAGCGGGTAGGGCAAGGGCAGGCGTGTCAATGCCGGCCCCGCTGCCGAGCCGAGGTGAAGGTCATCACCTTCGGCCGCACTAACTTGAAGTGAAACGATGGCCTCGTAACCGCCTTGCGGTGCTGGAGCTGCCTGCGCCACCAGGCCGCAGGGCTGGTCGGCATCCTGAGAGGTGAACACATCCTGGCCTGCGGTCATCGG
>ERZ1034365.376-NODE-376-length-24947-cov-3.667994_pt1 | contig 24947 bp, 23 predicted proteins | sample MGYA00520615_ERZ1034365 | MGnify/ENA primary metagenome ERZ1034365 (study PRJEB33736, sample SAMEA104284505) | Azolla filiculoides | biome: Urban; feature: Water surface; material: Ditch water | place: Netherlands | collected 2015-10-28 | depth 0-0.1 m ...
CATCCAGACCAACATTTAGAATGCAAATATTTTAAGATGGGATTCTGGGCTAAGGTGGCACAAGCTAAATCTAGGACTTGCGCTTGGATATGTTCAAAATTTAGAAAAGGATAATTTATGAAAGAAAAATTTAAATCGTCTATAAGCGATTGTTTTAGCTTGGTAAGGATATCTTTCTATATCTCAATTATGTTGATATTAGTGTATTTTGTATTAAAGTTAGTATTTAATATTCAACTTCCATCTTGGAGTTGGTGGTCTTCTACTCTATTAAGTGATAATTATGCAAAATCAATTATCACTGAAGTTGAGTCTTCTGGTTATAATATTAGAAAAGTTCAATCTATTGATGTATTTGGAAGAGTATGTACTGATACATATGCTGTTGCAGGAACTTCTACAGATTGTGATTATCCACCAGAAGATAGAAAAAATTGGACAATTGAAGATTATAAAAAATTGTTGAAGAGATGAGATATGGAAAGAGTTAAAATACAAACATTCAATCTACCTACAGTTGACGGTAGGGTTTATGTTGCAGAAAATAAAGAATTTGTCGAAAATATATTTGCAAAGTACTTGGTTGAAAAACCTAATTTATTCTTAACAGATAAAAATCAAGAAACGGATCTTATAAAACGAGATGGTGAAGAATTTGATCATTTTGACAAAAGATTTAGAACAGTTGATTTGGAATCGATCGCTGGGAAATTTGAAAATATTGAAATCATTGTGACAGATGAAATTGGGATTAATGGATTACCAGTTATTGAAGTTTGGGCAGATTTAAAAATCCTAGATAATGATAGAGGTAAGTTTGTTACATCAATGTTTGATACTGAGGTTGTAACCTTTGGAATGAGATCGATTGCTAAATGTTACCCAGATAATAAAAGATTACTTACACAAGTAATTTCATATGATTTAGTAAGTAAAAAAGCGTAAAGTACAGTCAGGTTATATAAAGGTATAACCGGACTTATTAATTATAATAAAAAAAGGAATAAGAATGAAAATGTTAGTATTACAAATGTTGGTTATGATTTTAACTGTTGTTGCGTTAGTATGGGGATTATTGAGTATCCAAAAATGGTACTCTAAAGTGGTATTGGTTGCAAGTGTTTTATTTGTAGGTTTATTTGGTTACATTAGTTTTTTAAATTATGAAAATACTAAAGCAAATGTAATTGAATGTTATAAACTTGGTGGTTGTCAAAATGATTACTCTTCAGATTTTATTATTAATTATGAAAAAAATCTTTTAGCGAAAAAATTAGAAGATCAAATTAATACAAAAATAAAAAAGAATGAAACAGAAGTTAAATCTGAAACTAAATCTAAATTTGAAGATAGACCAGAAAAACAAGTTAATAATCAAATAACACAAGGTGCTCAAAATACACAAGGTGTAGAAGAAGTTAAAATGAATCAAAATACTCCAGCTCCAGAAGTTAAATCTGAAAAAGAGATTAAATTACAAAGTATTAGAAACAAAGAATACAAAGATTATAAAGAATATAAGTAGGTAGTATGAGTAAAATCATATTACCAGTTTATGGTTATTGTATAAATCCATTATGTGATTGTTATAATAAAAAAATTAAAGGTGCAAGAAAAGCTAACAATAATTTAAATATATTTTGTCCAACTTGTGACAATTTATTATATATGTTTAAAGATACAAAAAATATAAAAGACACAAAAAATCGGTAACTAATCCTAAGATTATTTACCGATTTTTATGGAAACTGAATTAAAAAATAGTTGTTTATTATCCTTTTTGATGTTCTTCTATATCCTTTTGCAAATCTAATTTTCTGAAGGTAGGCGAAACGACTCCAGTAATAAATACCGTCAAAAGTGTCATGCTTCCGCCAAAAACCACTGCAGTAACTGTTCCCATAAGCTTGGCTGTTAATCCACTTTCAAAAGCACCCAATTCATTTGAAGAACCTACAAATATTGAATTTACTGCAGAAACTCTGCCTCTCATGTGATCTGGAGTTTTGAGTTGTAAAATAGTTTGACGAATCACCACAGAAATTCCGTCAAATATGCCACTTAAAAATAAAGCAGCAACCGATAACCAAAAAATAGAGGAAAGTCCAAAGACAATAATGCAAATTCCGAACGCAAAAATGGCGGATAAAAGTTTCATTCCCGCATTTTTATTAAAAGGAATATAAGCAGAAACAATAAGAATTAAAAAAGAACCAACCGCAGGTGCAGCTCTCAAAACACCAAATCCTTCGGGACCCACTTTTAAAATATCTTGTGCAAATACGGGTAATAATGCTACGGCTCCACCAAAAAGTACTGCAATCATATCTAGTGATAAAGCTCCTAAAATGGTTTTATTATTGAAAACAAATTTCACCCCCTCTTTCAAACTGTCCATAATGGGTTCTCCAATTTTTGGATTCAAAATAGGTTTGGTTGCAATTTGAGACAAAGCAATTAAGGCAAAAATGGAGCAGGCCAAAACGAAACACATAGACCAATGAACACCAATCCAAGTGATAGAAAAACCAGCCACAGCAGGTCCTAAAACGGAACTGATTTGCCAAACAGAACTACTCCATGTGGCGGCATTTGCGTATTCTTTTTTGGGAACGATTAATGCTAAAAGAGAGAAAATAGTAGGTCCTAAAAAAGCTCTGACCAAACCACCCAAAAACACCAGAAAATAGATGGAATACAAAATAGTTTGGGTAGAAACATCGCTTACAACGGGTGGCCATGTCAATAAAAACAAACCAAAACTAATGACTGAAAATCCTAAAATACATTTAAAAAGCAGTCCTTTTTTTTCTTTTTGATCAACAATATGACCCGCAAATAAAGCCATAGAAATAGCAGGAATAACTTCCATTAATCCGATGATTCCTAATGATAGCGGATTTTTGGTTAAACTGTAAACTTGCCATTCAATGATGATAAATTGCATTGACCAGGCAAAAACCATCGCAAATCGCAACAGTAAAAATATATTGAATTCTTTATAACGCAAAGCTGCGTATGGATCATTTTTTTTCATGAAATTAGGAGTCAATTTTAATGTCTTTCAATCGTAATTGTAAACTTATTTTTCCGTTCCACTCATTTTCATCGATGCAATATACGGTTTGAAACGGTTTTTGATGTGTGGTTAAATCAAGTTTGTTTCCTGAGCCAAAGCCAATTGCGGCAATACCCTCGGAATTATTTTGTTTTACAAAAAGTCTTAAATGCTCGTCTTCCTGTCCCATTGGTTTTCCGTAGCCGGTGTCTTTTACGTTTTTGGTTAAGAAAACAGGTGTCATATTTTGAGGTCCAAAAGGTTCAAATTGTTTTAGAATTCGAGAAAGTTTAGGCGTAATATTTGCAAAATTAATTTCAGAATCGACGGTGATTTCCGGGATTAATAAATCGGGATGAATGGTTTCTTGAACCACTTTTTCGAAAGCATTTTTAAAGTTGTGATAGTTTTCCTCTTTCAGCGTCATTCCGGCAGCATACATGTGTCCGCCAAATTGCTCTAAATGTTCCGAGCAGGCTTCGAGCGCATTGTATACATCAAAACCTTTTACAGAACGAGCCGAAGCGGCATATTTATCGCCACTTTTGGTAAAAACCAAGGTCGGACGATAATAGGTTTCTATCAATCTTGAAGCTACAATTCCAATTACTCCTTTGTGCCAATCTTCTTGAAAAACGACTGTCGTGAAGCGCTCTTTTTCTTTGTTTTTCTCAATTTGCAGTAGCGCTTCTTTGGTAATTAATTTGTCTAAGTCCTTTCGTTCGGTGTTATACGCCTCAATTTCTGAAGCGAATTGTTGAGCTTGTTCAAAATTGAATTCGGTTAATAATTCAACCGCATGATTTCCGTGTTTGATACGTCCGGCGGCATTTATTCTGGGTGCGATGATGAAAACTACATCGGTGATATCTAAAGTTTGTTTTTTTAATTGATGAATTAAGGCTTTAATTCCGGGTCTCGGTTCTGCATTGATAACTTGTAATCCAAAATAAGCCAAAACTCGATTTTCACCCGTCATCGGAACAATATCTGCAGCAATTGCGGCAGCAACCAAATCTAAATACAGAATTAAATCATCAATAGTTTGGTTTCTGTTTTTGCCTAATGCCTGAATTAATTTAAAGCCAATTCCGCAACCGCATAATTCATCGTAAGGATAGTTGCAATCGTCTCTTTTTGGATCGAGAACGGCAACAGCTTCGGGTAAAAATGCCCCCGGTCTGTGGTGATCACAAATAATGAAGTCGATATTTCGTTCTTTGGCGTAAGCCACATGATCAATAGATTTTATGCCGCAATCTAACGCAATAATTAATGAAAATTCATTGTCATCGGCAAAGTCAATTCCTTTGAAAGAAATGCCGTAACCTTCATCATAACGATCCGGAATATACGTTGCAACATTGGGATAATAACTTTTTAAATAGGAAGAAACCAGCGAAACGGCTGTTGTTCCGTCAACATCATAATCACCAAAAACAAGAATATTTTCCTGATTTGCAATCGCGTTTTCTATTCGTTCAACTGCTTTTTCCATATCTTTCATCAGATACGGATCGTGTAAATCGTTTAAAGTGGGACGAAAAAAATGTTTGGCTTCTTCGAAAGTTTCTATACCGCGTTGTACTAATAAAGTTGCCACAAAATCTTCCACATTCAAGGCTTGTGCCAATTGTTGTACCTTGTCTTTGGAAGGTTTTGGTTTGATAGTCCAACGCATATTAGTTTAGAATTTTAAATTGTTTTTATTTCAACGCTAAAGCTTCACCTTCAAATTGAATTCCGTTCCAACCTGTTTTTATGAAATTGCGAATATTTTGGTGATTTGTTCCTGCCGGATCGCCTAAAACTTCATCAAAATAATAAGCTCCAAAACAGGCTAATGTTGCGGTTTCCGATAAGTTTTGTAATTGTGCAAAAGCAAATAATTTGCACGAACCTGAATTTTCTCCGGCTGAATTGTGTTGTAATCCGTTTTGAAAAGTGGTTGGAGTGAAGGTGTAATTTTCTTCAATTACAGCAATGGTTTCTGTAAAAGTAATGGCTTCTGGTGTTTGTTTTAATTTTTCTAAAAAAGATTCTAAAGTCATGTTTTATTTATAAGTTATTCTTCTGATGAAAATTTAGATTTTTTGGGTTCTTTGACGGTTACTTTTCCGCCAACAACAACTACAATTTCGCCTCTTGGAGCTGTTTTTTCGAAATGTGTTAATACTTCCCGAACTGTTCCACGGACATTTTCTTCGTGAAGTTTTGATAATTCTCTCGATACACAAATAGGTCTGTCTTCACCAAAATAAGTGATAAATTCAGTTAAGGTTTTTACTAATTTATGAGGAGAAACATATAAAATCATGGTGCGTGTTTCTTCGGCCAACGCTAAATAACGGGTTTGCTTTCCTTTTTTATCAGGTAAAAAGCCTTCAAAAATAAATTTATCATTTGGTAATCCGCTGTTTACCAAAGCAGGAACAAAAGCTGTTGCGCCCGGCAAACATTCAACTTCAATTCCGTTTTCGATGCAAGCGCGTGTGATTAAAAATCCAGGATCGGAAATTGCCGGCGTTCCTGCATCCGAAATTAAGGCGATGTTTTCTCCCGCTTTAAGTCGTGAAATCAAATGTTCTATGGTTTTGTGCTCGTTATGCATGTGATGGCTGTGCATGTGCGTGCCAATTTCAAAATGTTTCAGCAATTTTCCGCTGGTTCGCGTGTCTTCTGCCAGAATCAAATCGGCTTCTTTGAGAATGCGAATGGCACGAAAAGTCATGTCTTCAAGATTGCCAATAGGCGTAGGAACGATATATAATTTTGACATAACTATCGGTATTCAAGTTTTTTTAATGGAAAATCGGTAAAATTAAAACGGAATTACAAGAATTTTTTCTCTATGATTTCCATAAAACGATGTGCATATTCTTCTTTTCCTTCCCAGTTATTGTAGTCCGGTTTCACCATGTCATCAATAAATTCTTTGGTTTCTTTGTAGGTGTCAAACGTGATTAATTGATTTAAAACACGATTGTAATCTTCGCTGCTATTACCAAAAAGCTGTTTGGTAAAGGCAATTCTATCGTTTAAATCAATATTGATTCCTTTGGTTAGTTTTTCGTTTAACGGAATATTTTTTTGTTCAGCTACCTCAGGAATTATTGGTTCAGGAGTCGGAATTAAATCCAATTCTTTTTCTTCAAAATCAATGGCAATTGCTGTTGGAATGTTTTCAAGCGGATGCACTTTTACGAATTGAGCTTCACTGTAATTTCCGCCTAACAAATCCTCGAAAGAAATTTGAACCACTTCTGTTTTCTTTGGCGCTTCTGTTTCTTCGGTTACAGTTGGGATTTCTTCTTCAATTGTTTCTTCAATCTCTTCAGATAATTCGAAAGCAGGAATAAAAGGAGTTTCTTCCGGAGTTTTGGTCTCTTCTTCCTTAACTGTGTTTTCAACTTCTTCTACAGGAATTTCGATATTTTCAGAAATAATTTCTTCTTCGATTTCGGTATCATCTACCTGAAAAAGACTGTCATTTTCGGGTGCTGTTTCCAGAGGAGTTTCGGCAGTTGTTTCTGTTTTCGCTTCTTCAACAATTACAGGTTCCGATTGTGGTACTTCTTTTTTATCAAAAGCTTCCTCAATTTGTTTTTCTATTTCGGCTTGACCAATAGTAGGTTTTGTATCGCCAAACTCTGCATCAACAAATCGTAAAACGGCTAATTTTTCGTATAATTTTTGTGTTTCAAGATAGAGTTGATTGATGTCAGACTTGTTTTTTAACTGTAAAATTCGGTGTGCAATGCTGATTAAATCGGCTTCCAATCGTTTCTTCATATCTTTTAAATTATAGTGAGTAGGCTGTATATTTCGTAATAATCATCTTCTTTGTTTTTATTTAACCAAAGGAAGAAGGAACCTTAAGCAAAAATTTTCTACTTTTGAAAACACGTAAAAGTATTAATTTTTATGTTTGATTATTACTGCTACAAAGTAATAAAAACTATTCATTTTTTAAGTTAGAAAAATACAAAAATGTTTCTCGAAAATACAGTAAATCATAAAGAACAATTTGGTTGGATCGAAGTTATTTGCGGTTCGATGTTTTCGGGTAAAACGGAAGAACTCATCCGCCGACTAAAAAGAGCGCAATTTGCCAAACAGAAAGTAGAAATTTTCAAACCTGCTATTGATACGCGTTATCATGACGAAATGGTTGTTTCACATGATGCCAACGAAATTCGTTCTACGCCAGTTCCTGCTGCTGCCAATATCGCTATTTTGGCGCAAGGTTGTGATGTGGTCGGAATTGACGAAGCGCAGTTTTTTGATGATGAAATAGTTCGAGTTTGCAACGATTTGGCCAATCAAGGAATCCGGGTAATTGTGGCTGGATTGGACATGGATTTTAAAGGGAATCCCTTTGGACCCATGCCAGCACTAATGGCTACTGCCGAATATGTTACCAAAGTTCACGCCGTGTGTACGCGCACCGGAAATCTGGCTAATTACAGTTTTCGTAAAACGGATAATGACAAACTTGTCATGCTCGGTGAAACCGAAGAATACGAACCCCTGAGTCGTGCTGCTTATTATCATGCGATGCGGAAAGATCAGGACGAAAAATAATATGTTTACATAAAAAGGGGAAATCTGTTTCAAAACAAATTTCCCCTTTTTTATATTTAAAAATTCTAATTTACATTTTCTTTCTCATTCTCGCTACCGGAATATCGAGTTGTTCTCTATATTTTGCAATGGTTCTTCTCGCAATCGGATAGCCTTTTTCTTTAAGAATTTCAGCTAATTGATCGTCCGGAAGCGGTTTGTGTTTGTCTTCTTCCTCGATGGTATTTTTTAGAATTTTCTTGATTTCTAATGTTGAAACATCTTCACCTTGGTCATTTTTCATGGCTTCCGAGAAAAATTCTTTAATCAATTTGGTGCCATAAGGTGTTTCTACATACTTACTGTTCGCTACACGAGAAATCGTCGAAATATCAAGACCAACCATATCGGCAATGTCTTTCAGAATCATCGGTTTCAATTTAGTTTCGTCCCCTTCCAAGAAAAATTCCTCCTGATAATGCATAATGGCATTCATGGTTACAAAAAGCGTTTCCTGACGTTGACGAATGGCATCAATAAACCATTTAGCCGAATCCAGTTTTTGCTTGATAAACTGCACCGCATCTTTTTGTGCAGCTGATTTATCACGGGAATCTTTATAGGTTTGCATCATTTCCTGATAGTCTTTAGAGACGTGTAGGGAAGGTGCATTTCTGCCGTTTAAGGTTAATTCCAGTTCACCGTCTACAATTCTAATGGCAAAATCAGGAACCACATTTTCGGTAACTTTATTGTTTCCGGTAAAAGAACCGCCTGGTTTTGGATTCAGTTTTTCGATTTCATGAACGGCTTTTTTAAGTTGCTCATTCGAAACATTGTATTTCTGTAAAAGCTTATCGTAATGTTTTTTGGTGAAAGCGTCAAACTGATTTTCGATAATATCAGTGGCTAATTCCACATATTCCGTTGGGGTTTTATGCTTTAATTGTAACAATAAACATTCTTGCAAATCGCGTGCTCCAACTCCTGATGGTTCCAGTTCATGAATGACTTGCAACATTCTTTCTACTGTTTTTTCATCAGTATAAATTCCTTGGGTAAACGCCATATCATCCACCATATCGGGTACGCTTCTGCGAATGTAGCCCATATCGTCAATGCTTCCTACCAGAAATTCTGCAATTTCACGGTCTTCTTCACTCAAGATAAAAGTATTCAGCTGATTGATTAAATCCTGATGAAAACTAATTGGAGCCGCAAAAGGTGTTTCGCGTTCTTCGTCATCATCACTGTAATTATTGGCTTGCGTTTTATAATCCGGAGTATCGTCGTTGCTTAAGTATTCATCTATGTTAATGTCTTCAGCATCTATTCTTTCTGATTCCGCATCATCATAATCATCATAATCTTCGTTTTCGAACTCGTCTTTTTCGTATTCCTCTTCTTCTTTTCCGGCTTCAAGAGCTGGATTTTCGTTCATTTCTTCTAATAAACGTTGTTCGAAAGCTTGCGTAGGCAATTGAATTAACTTCATCAACTGGATTTGTTGAGGAGATAATTTTTGGGATAATTTTAGATTTAGGAATTGCTTTAGCATTTTTATTGTTTAACCGTTTATTCGTTTAATCGATTAACCGATTAAACATTTTTTTTTAGAATTCTGCATTCATAGGCGTTCTTGGGAAAGGAATTACGTCACGAATATTAGTCATACCCGTTACAAACAATACCAATCTTTCGAATCCAAGACCGAAACCAGAGTGAACCGCCGAACCAAATCTTCGGGTATCAAGATACCACCATAATTCTTCTTCGTGAATTCCTAAGGCTTTCATTTTTTCGACCAAAACATCGTAGCGTTCTTCTCTTTGTGAACCACCTACGATTTCTCCAATTCCTGGGAAAAGGATATCCATGGCGCGAACTGTCTTTCCGTCTTCGTTCAAACGCATGTAAAAAGCTTTAATGTTTGCTGGGTAATCAAACAAAATTACAGGACATTTAAAGTGTTTTTCAACCAAATAACGTTCGTGCTCAGATTGCAAATCAGCGCCCCATTCGTCGATGATATAACTGAATTTTTTCTTTTTATTTGGTGTACAGTTTCTCAAAATTTCAATCGCTTCGGTGTACGAAACACGTTTAAAATTATTCTCCAAAACAAAATTTAATTTTTCTAACAAAGCCATTTCGCTTCTGTCTGCTTGTGGTTTTGATTTTTCTTCTTCTAGTAAACGTCCTTCTAAGAACTTCAAATCCTCAGGACATTTTTCCAATACATATTTGATTACGTATTGAATGAAATCTTCTGCCAAATCCATGTTGTCATTCAAATCATTGAAAGCCACTTCGGGTTCAATCATCCAAAATTCCGCCAAGTGGCGCGAAGTATTCGAGTTTTCAGCTCTAAAAGTAGGTCCAAAAGTATAAATCTGACCCAAAGCCATCGCAAAAGTTTCTCCTTCTAATTGTCCGGAAACCGTTAAGTTGGTTTCTTTTCCAAAAAAATCTTTTTTATAATCTACTTTTCCTTCTTCGGTTCTTGGGGTGTTGTCAAATGGTAAAGCGGTAACTTTAAACATTTCACCGGCACCTTCGGCATCAGATCCGGTGATGATTGGCGTGTTTACATACACAAATCCTTTTTCCTGAAAATACTGATGTACGGCAAATGATAATACTGAACGAATTCGCATAATTGCACCAAAAGCATTTGTACGAACTCTCAAATGCGCATTTTCACGCAAGAATTCAAGCGAGTGTTTCTTAGGTTGCATAGGGAATTTCTCCGCATCGGAGTCTCCAAGAATTTCTAATTTAGAAACCTGAATTTCATATTTCTGACCAGCTCCTTTACTCTCCACCAAAGTTCCCGTTACAGAAACCGCAGCTCCAGTTGTAACTCTTTTCAAAGTTTCTTCGGGAGTGTTCTCAAAATCGACAACACACTGTATATTATTGATGGTCGAACCATCATTCAAAGCAATAAATTGATTGTTTCTAAAAGTTCTCACCCATCCTTTTGCATTTACCTCATGAAGCATCGTGCTGCTGTTTAGTAAGTCTTTAACTTTTGTATGTTTCATTTTAGATATAATTGATATTGAGAAATAGTATTTTTATCGAACTACAAATATAATCGATTTGTTTGGAAATGCATTGTGGCAAATGGTCTAATCAGGAGCTATTTCCTGCTTTTCGGTTTTATCTTTTTTGAGGCGATGAAAAATCGCCTCAAAAAAGGATATCACCTGCAATCAGGGCTAAAAAAATTAGAATATAAAGACTAATTTATTCTTTTTCGAGAGCATCAATTTCTTCGTCGCTGTGTTCTATGATGTCAATTTTTGGTTCAATAAATTCCTGTTCGTTGGCCAATGTTTTGTTTAAAGTCAAAACCAAAGCTGGCAGTAACATTAAATTCGACAACATTCCGAACAATAAAGTCAACGAAATCAATCCGCCAAGTGCAATGGTTCCTCCAAAACTAGACAACATAAACACCGAAAATCCAAAGAATAAAACGATCGAAGTATAAAACATACTCAATCCCGCATCGCTAAAAGTGGCGTAAACGGACTTGCGGATTTTCCAATTATTTTTCTTTAATTCCTCTCTATATTGCGCCAGGAATCGGACAGTATCATCGACCGAAAGTCCAAATGCAATTCCGAAAACTAATATCGTTGATGGTTTCAACGGAATGTCTAAAAAGCCCATAATTCCTGCAGTTAACAATAACGGCAATAAATTTGGAATGATAGAAACCAAAACCATTTTGACCGAGCGGAACATAAATGCCACTAAAAGAGCGGTCAGGAAAAAAGCAAAAATTAAAGAAGAAAGTAAATTATCCAATAAATATCCGGTTCCTTTCTGGAACACTAATGCTTTTCCGGTAATCGTTACATGATAACGGTCCGGCGGAAAAAGTTTGTCAGCTTTTTTACGAATTTCAGCTTCAATTTTCGGCATATTATCACCGCTTTCATCACGCATAAAAGTAGTGATTCGGGCATATTGGCCTGTAGCATCCACATAGCTTTTCATCAGGTTATCTTTTGAATTTTTTGTGGCATTTTTGGCATACGACAAAATAAAAGATTGCTCTTGTGATGTTGGCAATTCATAATAATCCGGGTTTCCGTTGTAATACGCTTGCTTGGAATATTTAACTAAATTGACAATCGAAATAGGTTTTGATAATTCCGGAATTTCGTCAATAGTAGTTTCTAATTCTTCCATTCGCTTGAGCGTAGACAATTTCATAACGCCTTTTTTACGTTTGGTATCAATCATGATTTCCAAAGGCATGACGCCGTCAAATTCTTTTTCGAAGAAAACAATATCTTGGAAAAACGCTTCTTTTTTCGGCATGTCTTCAATCAAACTGCCCGAAATACGCATTTCGTAAATCCCGATAATACTGATAACCAGTAACGAAATAGCCACCACGTAGATGGAAAAACGGTTGTATTTTACGTTACGCAGAATCCAATCCATGAATGTTTTTACATAACCACGGTCTAAATGCTCAATATGTCTGTCTTTTGGAGGCGGAATATAACTGTGGAAAATAGGAATTACAATGATGCACAAAAAGAATAGCGCCATGATATTGATGGCCGTCACTACTCCAAATTCTAATAACAATTGATTATTTGATGCAACAAATGTAGCAAAACCAATGGCTGTGGTGAGATTGGTCATTAAGGTTGCCATTCCTACTTTGGTGGTAACGCGTTGTAAAGCTTTGGCTTTATTGCGGTGTACTTTGTATTCCTGATGGTATTTATTGGTCAGGAAAATACAATTGGGAATCCCGATTACAATAATCAAAGAAGGAACTAAAGCCGTCAAAACCGTGATTTCGTAATTTAATAATCCTAAAAAGCCAAACGACCACATTACACCAATAATCACAATTATCATGGAGATTAGAGTCGCTCTAAAACTTCTGAAAAAGAAGAAAAACAGCAATGAAGTCACTAATAATGACGCTCCGATAAAGATGCTTATTTCGTCAACAATAGTTTTGGCGTTGAGCGTTCGGATGTATGGCATCCCTGAAACACGCAGGTCAATGTTAGTTTCTTTTTCGAATTTTTCGACGGCAGGAACTAATTTTTCGAGGATGAATTCTTTTCGCGCTTTGGTATTTACAATCTTTTTATCCATGTAAATGGCAGAGCGAATACTTCCGGAGCGTTTATTAAATAAAAGTCCTTCGTAGAACGGCAAATCATTAAAAAGTTCCTTTTTTATCTTCTCGAGATAAACTTTGTCAACGGTTTTACTTTGGTCAACAAAAGGAACTAATTCAAATTTTTGAAGGGAATCATTTTTTTGTAATTTTTTCAAATCGTTCAGCGAAATCACCAAATCGATGGCTTTTTCTTGCTTGAGACTATTCATTAAAGTACTCCAGGCAGCATATGCTTTTGGCGTAAAAAAGGTTTTGTCTTTTACACCAATGATGATTAAGTTTCCTTCTTCGCCAAATTTATTCAGGAAAGCATTGTATTCTACATTAGCAATATTGTCGTCCGGCAACATATTGGCTTCTGTAAAGGTGAAATGGATATTTTTCCATTGCAATGCCAGAAGAGCAGTTATCGCAACAATTATCGATAACATTAAAATTCTATTTCTAAGTACGACTCGGGCAATTAATTCCCAAAATCCTAAACTAAACCACTTGATCATATTGATTTTTTAACACGGCAAAGGTATATAAAGCTTGATGATTTTCATGCGCTTTCAGGTTTAGATTTCTTTCTTTTAGGCTTAAAATTTCGTTAAGATTAAATTTTGGTTACTATTTATAATACTATTATTATTGCTATATTTGGTTTTCTCACCTTTGTGGTATTTGAAACACATAAAGACGACTCATTTATATATGAAGAATTATAAAAACAGTATATTTTACTTTTCTGTAACTGGTGGTTTCACCGCTTTAATTTATTGGATTTTAAAAAAAGGGAAATACCTGGAAACAGGAAAATATATTGCAAAACCTACCATAGAAAAAGGTTCTTGGAATGATTTTATTGCTTCGATGTTGCATAATTTTCAAGATCCGTTAGCCATTCTTTTGGCACAAATTATTACGATAATTCTCGTGGCTCGTTTTTTTGGTTGGGTTTTCAAAAAAATTGGACAGCCTTCTGTAATTGGCGAAATTATTGCTGGAATTGTTCTTGGTCCTTCTTTATTAGGCATGTATTTTCCGGAATTTTCGGCAGCTTTGTTTCCGGTTGAATCGCTAGGAAATTTGAAATTTCTGAGTCAGATTGGGCTAATTCTTTTCATGTTTGTTATCGGAATGGAACTCGATTTGAAAGTACTGAAAAATAAAGCCAATGAAGCGGTTGTTATTAGTCATGCCAGTATTATTATCCCTTTTGCATTAGGAATCGGATTGGCTTATTTTGTTTACAATCGATTTGCTCCCGAAGGCGTAAAATTCCTTTCCTTCAGTTTATTTATGGGAATTGCCATGAGCATTACAGCGTTTCCGGTTTTGGCACGAATTGTTCAGGAACGCGGTATTCATAAAACGAAACTTGGAGCGATTGTTATCACATGTGCAGCTGCCGATGATATTACCGCTTGGTGTATTTTGGCTGTTGTAATTGCGATTGTAAAAGCAGGAACGTTCGTCAGTTCACTTTATATTATAGCATTGGCTTTTATTTATGTGTTAGCGATGTTGTTTGTTGTGAAACCGTTTTTGAAACGAATTGGGGATTTATATGGTTCTAAAGACACCATTGTAAAACCGGTAGTTGCTATATTTTTTCTGACACTTATACTTTCATCGTATGCAACCGAAGTCATCGGGATTCATGCTCTTTTTGGAGCTTTCATGACCGGAGCCATTATGCCGGATGTAGCAAAGTTCCGAACGATATTTATCGAAAAAGTAGAAGATGTTTCGCTCATACTTTTGTTACCATTGTTTTTTGTTTTTACAGGTTTGAAAACAGAAATTGGTCTTATCAATGATCCGTATTTGTGGAAAGTTACCGGGTTTATTATTTTGGTAGCGGTAATAGGAAAGTTTTTGGGAAGCGCTTTGGCAGCAAAATTTGTAGGGCAGAACTGGCGGGACAGTCTAACTATTGGTGCTTTGATGAACACCAGAGGTTTAATGGAATTGATTGTTTTGAATATTGGTTTAGAGCTTAAAGTTTTAACACCCGAAGTATTCACAATGATGGTTATTATGGCCTTGGTTACCACTTTTATGACAGGACCGGCTTTAGATTTAATTAATTATCTTTTTAAGAGTAAAGACAGTATTGTTCCCGAAATTGAGACTAAACCAAACGACTATAAAATATTGATTTCCTTTGGTAATAACGAAAAAGGAAAATCTTTGTTGCGATTGGCCAGCAGTTTAATAAAAAAACAAAAAGCTACTTCTACCATTACAGCTATGCATTTGTCTTTGAGTGACGAAATGCATCCTTTTAACATGGAAGACAAAGAAAAGAACAGTTTTACTCCCATTGTGGAAGAGTCAGAATTGCTGCATCAGGAAATCACAACTCTTTTTAAAGCCACCATCGATATAGAAACAGACATTGCTGATATTGCTAATCAAGGCGATTATGATTTATTGTTAGTGGGTTTAGGAAAATCTATTTTTGAAGGGACAATACTGGGTAAAGTAATTGGTTTTACCACAAGAATTATAAATCCGGATCGCTTAATCGATAAATTTACGGGAAAAGAAGGGCTGTTCGAAAATTCTCCTTTCGACGAAAGAACCAGACAGATTATTTCTAAAACCAAAATGCCTCTTGGGATTTTAATTGACAAAGAACTGCAAGAAGTGAATCAGGTTTTTGTACCAATATTCAATTCCGATGATTCGTTTTTGATTGATTACGTGCAAAAACTAATTTATAATAATAATTCCAAAGTGATGGTTTTAGATGTAAATGAACACATCAATAGCAATTTTGTTATTAAAAGTGCACTCAATTCCTTAGAAGAAAAATACCCGCAAAACATCACTTTGATGAAAGAGCGAATTATTAAAAAAGAATTTTTATCCAATCAGGATTTAATGATAATCAGCCTCGAAAGTTGGAAGACTCTAGTAGAAACACGTAGTATCTGGTTGAGTAGAGTGCCTTCAGTACTGATTCTGAAACAATAAAAATGAACTGGATTTTACTGATTATAGGAGGATTGTTTGAAGTGGGTTTTGCCACTTGTTTAGGCAAAGCCAAAGAAAATTCAGGTACAACAGCCGTTTTATGGATGATCGGATTTTTGATTTGTCTGACCATTAGTATGCTGTTATTGTATAAAGCCACACAAACATTGCCTATTGGAACCGCGTATGCAGTTTGGACAGGAATTGGAGCCGTGGGAACCGTTTTGGTTGGTATTTTTATTTTTAAAGAACCGGCCGATTTTTGGAGAATTTTCTTTATCACTACTTTAATAGCTTCTATCATTGGACTCAAATTCGTCTCGGAGCATTAAAATGGGGTGAACACAAAAGGAATTAAAGTCCTAAATTCAGTACAAAGCTTATTTTTATAGCAATATTATCTTGAAATTTTGGAAGTTGATTTGGGCCATATCGATAAAAACCACTTAATCCCAATCCTTTATAGATTTGATTGAGTTCTACTCCAGATTCAAAAAATCCTTTATTCAGCGTTTTGTAATTGATGCCTACATGTTGTTCCGGCTTGTCTAAATTTCCCCATGCCATTCTAGAAACCAATACAAATGACGGTTTTATCTTCTTGAAAATACTGATTCTGCTAAACCCATGTTTGAACTGGAAAAAAGCATATTTATTAGAGAAAAACTCATTGAAAAACATCGTTTCAAAACTGTTTTTTCCACCAAAAGTAACCCGTTGAATGATTGTTTCTTTGGTGATATTATTTGGGGAAGTATTGTATAAATGTGTAATAGGTATATCACCAATAGCATAACCAGCTTCAAAAAGTAAATTTGTTTTTTGACCGTTTAAATATTTTTTTTCATACTCCGTTTTAAAATCAATTTTGCTAAACTCAAAGTCATTTTGGGCTATTTTTGGTAGCGATTGTGTGTATTGAAAAGTAAATTTAGGGAACCGTTTTTCAACTTCAATTCGGCCAGTTGGCGTTTGCATATAATCGCTGAAAGGATTCCATCGCAGCGAAACCATTGCGGTTGTCATGGTGAAGTTTCGGTACAATTGCCCATTTAAATTGTAGACATAATCAAATTTTGGTTCAACTTGAGTACGTGAAAGTTCCCAGATACTTTCGGTTTTTGGAATTATTTTGGTCTCAATAAATGTTTTCCAACTCACATAATTATAAAATGTACTGATGTTTATGGGTCTTGGATCGTAGATTTTGAACGCTCTTTTGTCAATCGCAAATACAGTACTTGCAATTTCCCGAACATCATCGGTATACGAAACGCCAATCCAGGAATTAGAGAATTTCCCAACCCGTGTTCCTGCGCCAAAACTATATTTGAATATGCCGTCTTTAGTTCCATAAGCAGAGTAGCCTTCTAATTTGTATTTTTTAGAAAATTTCTCGTTCGTAATACCGCCTAAACCCAATCGGAAGCCTTCATAATTGTTGTAGCTAATTATTTTACGCAAGTCTAAATCGACAAAACTAACCGGTAAATATCCATTAATGACTTTTTTACCAAAGGTTATCCGGCTTTCAATTCTTTTTTTAATTGAAATACTGTCTAAGGCTAAATACGTTTTTTGGCTTCGAATGTCTAAGCTGTCTTTTCTGTAGGTATTCCAGAAACTTTCCGGTTTATTGATGGCGTCGTCTTTGATTTCGATGTAAATCGCCGCTTTTTTTATTTGTATCGGAATGTTGTATTGAATGTCAAAATTATTGCTTTGCGAAAGCAAATAAATGTAATCGGAAGCTTCTTTTTTTCGGGCTTTGAAATCCTTTTCTACGTCACCGTCAAATTGAATGGTTCCACCAAGGATTTTTAAATCGTCATCATTTTTCCCTTTTACAATTTTAAATGTTTTGTTCGAAGGAAACCATAATTGCTCTTTGGGAAGGTATTGAAATTCGTGAATTCCGCTAATATCGAGAACGCCTTTTATGCGCATGATTGCTTTGGCAACCGCATAATTATTTTGGTCTATATACAACACGCCTTCTAATCCGGATGCTTTTCGTTTCTTTTTATTTTTAAAATAAATCATAAACGTTTTTCGACCATCAATGGTTACGGAATCCAGCAGTTTATAGTTGTAATCCTTTAAAGCATCTTTAGCGATTGGACTGTTGTATTTGGTTTCAAAAAGTTCATAACTGGCATCATAAACCGAAAAGGATTGTAAGTTAAACGCAATAATTTCATATAAAGGCTGCTTGAAACCTGCCATTTTTGTGCCTAAAATAGTTTCTTTTAGTTTCGCATTGTTGAATTGGTATTGCGATACTTTTTCTGTTTGAAACAAATGCTGTTTGCTTATTATTTCTTTGAATTTGTAATTGGAAGAATCAATTTTGGTTGTTGTTTTTTCGACAAAAACAGAATCAATTTTTCCGCTTATCGAGTCGGGATTGGCCGTTACAATTAGTTTATTATAGGATTTGAATTCGAAGGTTTTTAGCTTTCTTTGAGGATTATTGTTGTCTTTTTGTGCGATTGTCTTTCTAATAATTGCTAAAGCAGGATTTTCATTTGAAATTATAATTTCGTTGAGGTCATTTGCTTTTTGCGAAAGCGCTACCACATAATAACTTTTGCCTTTTTCAATTGAAATCCTAATTTTGGTAAAGCCAATGTAAGAAACCTCAAAAGCGGTTATTGTCATTTTAGACAAAATAATAAATTTTCCGTCTACGTCTGAGATGGTGTTGGTTCCGTCGTTTCCTGTGATTGTTGCAAAAGGTAAAGGTTTGTTGGTCGAAATGTCTTTTACAATTCCGTTTACCTGAAACTGCGCTTGAAGCGAAAGCGTAAAAAAGAACAGCAATAAACAAAGGTGCTTCATAAACAAAGGTGTTTGTACTAAACGAAATAGAGTTCGTTTTGGTATGACAAAAATAAGAATAAAAAAATCCGTTCACCTTAGCGAACGGATTTTAATGTTAAGGTATTAAAAATTATACCTTCATGATTTCAGCTTCTTTTTGTACTAGAAGTTCATCTATTTTCTTGATAAAACTGTTGGTTAAGTTCTGAACTTCTTCTTCGGCACTTTTACAAATGTCTTCTGATGTTCCTTCTTTTTCCAGTTTTTTGATATCAGTGTTTGCATCTTTACGGGCATTTCTGATTCCTACTTTTGCATCTTCCGACTCTGATTTTGCTTGTTTAGCAAGTTCACGTCTTCTGTCTTCTGTCAAAGGAGGAACGCTAATGATGATTACATCTCCGTTATTCATTGGATTGAAACCGATATTAGCTATCATAATTGCTTTTTCGATAGCATGCAGCATGTTTTTTTCAAAAGGCTGTAGTGTAATTGTTCGGGCATCCGGAACGCTAATTTTTGAAACTTGCGAAAGCGGAGTTGCTGATCCATAATAATCTACAAAAACACTTCCTAACATTGCCGGAGATGCTTTTCCTGCACGAATGTTTAAGAATGATTTCTCTAAATGGACAATAGAACCTGCCATCGATTCTTTGGTGCTGTCTAATATAAATTCAATTTCTTCTGTCATTTTTTTAGGTTTTGGGTTTTGGTTTTTAGTCGTTTGGAGCAATCCAAATATTTAAAACCAAGAACCATTTAACTATATATTTACTACGGTTCCTATGTTTTCTCCTTCACAAATTTTCAATAGATTTCCAATTTTATTCATATCGAAAACCACAATCGGAAGCTTGTTTTCCTGACTTAAAGTAAATGCTGTGGTGTCCATTACATTTAATCCTTTTTTCAATACATCTTCAAAAGAAATAAAATCAAATTTCACGGCAGCAGTATTTTTCTCCGGATCAGAATCATATACACCATCAACGCGAGTTCCTTTCAAAATCACGTCGGCATTAATTTCTACACCACGTAAAACAGCTGCGGTATCTGTTGTGAAATACGGATTTCCTGTTCCTGCGCCAAAAATTACAATTCTTCCTTTTTCAAGGTGACGATCAGCTCTTCTTTTGATGTAAGGTTCTGCAATAGACTCCATTTTCAAAGCAGTTTGCAAACGTGTTTTCATTCCTTTATCTTCTAATGCGCCTTGTAATGCCATTCCGTTTATGACTGTGGCTAACATTCCCATATAATCACCTTGCACTCTGTCCATTCCTGCACTTGCTCCGGCAACGCCTCTAAAAATATTTCCACCACCTATAACTATGGCAATTTCTACTCCTTTGGCATGAATTTGCTTGATTTCATCGGCATATTCGGCTAATCTTTTCGGGTCAATTCCGTATTGCAAGTCGCCCATTAAAGCTTCGCCACTTAATTTTAGAAGAATTCTTTTGTATTTCATGTGTGTGTAGAGTTGTTTGGTGCAAATATAGGGATATTCTGTTTTTTTTGAAATAGTGTTTAAAAATAATTTTCGCTTTATTTCTGCTTTAATTTTGAGCTTTAAAGCGATTGAAATAATTATGTTTTTTTTGCTTTTAAAGTAATAAATATCACTTTATTATTTCATTTAAAGGATTATTTTTGTGCAACAAAATATAAAAATATGAAAGCTGCAGTAGCCAAAGCATTGTTCAATAGTCATTCGTATTCCGAATACAGAAAATTGGTTTCCGAGTTGTTACTCGAAGGAAAATCAACCGGAAATGAGCAATCTGAAGATTTATTACATTATAGTGAATTGAATGAAACCCGATTACACCGATTGGATAAAACAATGAAAATAACCGAAGAGAATGTAGCTAAATTACATTCTTTAAAAAAGGAATACATTTGGTTGGTTCTTGCCGAAGGCTGGTGTGGTGATGCGGCACAGTTGCTGCCTGTTTTTAATAAAATGGCTTTAGAATCAAATAAAAATATAGACTTAAGAATTGTTTTACGCGATGAAAACGAGGAATTAATGAATCATTTTTTGACAAATAAAGCCAAAGCGATTCCAAAGCTGATCGTTATTAATAAAAAAACCGGAGGCGTTGTAGGCGATTGGGGTCCAAGACCAAAAGGTGCAGTCGAATTGATACAAAACTATAAAAAAGAGCACGGACTTATAGATGAAACTGCCAAAGCCGATTTACAATTGTGGTATCTTCACGATAAAGGAGTAAGTACTCAAAATGAAATTTTGGATATTATGCTTAGTTTGGAACAATAGTTTCTTCAAATGCTATAACATCTATTCCGTCATTTACATCGTAATCGCCAATTTTTGTACGGCGCAAAACCGTTAAATGTGAACCGGAATTCATGGCTTTTCCAAAATCAAAAGCAAGGGAACGAATATAAGTTCCTTTGCTGCAAACGACTCTAAAGTCAATTTCAGGAAGTGCAATTCTCGTGATTTCAAATTCGTGAATGGTCGTTTTTCTGGTCGCAATTTCTATCGTTTCTCCAGCGCGTGCATGCTCGTATAAACGAACGCCATCTTTTTTTATAGCCGAGAAAATAGGTGGTTTTTGGTCTATTTCACCCAGAAATTGTTTTACCGTTTCATGAATTAAAGCTTCGTCGATGTGCGAAGTTGGAAAGGTTTGGTCAATTTCGGTTTCTAAATCGTATGAAGGCGTCGTGGCTCCAATGTAAAACGTTCCTGTATATTCTTTGGCTTGACCTTGAAGTTCGGTGATTCTTTTGGTAAATTTTCCGGTGCAAACTAATAGTAATCCGGTTGCTAGCGGATCTAATGTTCCGGCGTGACCAATCTTAAATTTTTTTGGAAGGTTCAGCTTGCTGATTAAAGCCCATTTTAATTTATTCACCGCCTGAAAGGAAGTCCAATGCAAAGGTTTATCAATTAAAATGATTTGTCCGTTTAAAAAATCTTCAGCAGTCTTCAATGGAAATTATTTTAGGTATGAAAAGTAAATCAATAAAAAGATTCCTACGATAATTCGGTACCAACCCCATGGTTTAAAACCGTATTTTTTGATGATTTCAATAAAGAATTTAATGGCTAAAACAGCAACGATAAAAGCGACAATGTTTCCGATAAGGAAAAACTGTATGTTCTCGTCAGATTTCAAAATGAGTTCGTAGCCTTTCATTTGTGAGGCTTCGTAGGTTTTTAAAAACACCGAATAACAGGTTACGGCCATCATGGTTGGAACTGCTAAAAAGAATGAAAATTCTGCAGCTGCATGACGCGTCAATCCTTGTTGCATTCCTCCAATTATAGAAGCTGCAGAACGACTAGTTCCCGGCATCATAGCCAAACATTGCCAAAAACCAATGATTACGGCTTTCTTTATAGTAATGTCTTCTTCTTGTATAACGGTTGGATTTTGAAAACGGCTGTCAATAAAAAGCAGAATGACTCCGCCTAAAATTAAAACAATTGCAATGGGAATTGGGTCGCCCAAAACGGCTTCAATCTTGTCATCAAATAATTTTCCTAAAACCAAAGCTGGAATTACGGCACACACTAATTTGATGTAAAAATTGAATTTAGAGAAATCGAAAAACTTCTTCCAATATAAAGCGACTACGGCTAAAATGGCTCCAAATTGAATTGAAACTTGAAAAAGCTTCACAAAATCATCTTCTTGAATCCCAAAATAAGAACTGGCAAATACCATATGACCTGTAGAAGAAACGGGCAAATATTCCGTTAATCCTTCGATAATGGCAATTATAAAAGCTTGTAATGTATTCATTTATGCCTTTTTTGGATTTTTAAGAATGGCGTAAACCGTAATTCCAAAACCAATAAGCACTGTAGTTGGCGCCAAGCGAATTCTTCTGAAATTAAAAATATCTTCGTTGAATACATTTGGATCTTCACTTCCGCCACCCGACATCAAAATAAACCCTAAAGCAATTACTCCGATTCCGATTAACAGAATGGTATAATTTATTTTTCCAAAAAGAAATTCTTGTTTTTGTTCGTTGTTTTTCATTTTATGATGTTAATTTAAAAAGCTGAATGCTGAGAATTCGAATAGACAAATAACCAAATTAACGAATAAACATTAGTATAAATCGTCTGTTCTTAAATTTAAGAAACGTTGTGTGGCGAAATAAGTACTCAACCAAGTGATTAATATTCCAATTCCGAAAACAGTTATTAAAACTAAAGCAATTAGAAATTTATCGTCGAGAATTCCAAGATTAGGAAAGCTGTTTTCTACATAAATCAAAACGCCAATTAAGGCAAGAATAGCAAGTCCGGAACCAATCATTCCCAGTTTGATGCTTCGCATTACGAATGGTTTTCTGATAAAAGCTTTCGTTGCGCCCACCATTTGCATGGTTTTGATGATAAATCGGTTGGAATGAATGGACAAACGCAAAGAACTGTTGATTAATAAAACAGCGATTACGGCCAAAAATCCGCTAACAATCAAAATCCACATACTCACTTTTTTGATGTTGTCATTTACCAAATTCACTAATTGTTTGTCATACACAATGTCCGAAATCATAGTATTTTTGCGTAAGCGACTTTCTATTTTTGCAACGCTGTCTTTCTCAACATAATCGGCTTTGATGTGAATGTCATAGGAATTTTGCAAAGGATTTTCGCCCAAAAAGGTTACAAAATCTTCCCCAATAATATCGGTATGTTGCTTAGCAGCATCATCTTTGGATACAAATACAAATTTCTTTGCAAAAGGAGCTGTTTTCAATTCGGTTCCAAAGGCTTTTAGAATTGTATCATTCGCTTCGTTCTTGAAAAACACAGTCATGGCTATATTTTCTTTGAAATCGTCAGCCAATTTTTTAGAATTTATAATGAAAAGCCCCAACATTCCCAATAAAAATAACACCAAGAATACACTTAGTACTACCGAAAAATAAGAGGAAATTAATCTGCGTTTTTGAAATTTATCGAAGGAAGAACTCATAGTTTACTGTAATTATGGGGTAAAAATAATAAAGAATTTCTTTATTTAAAGTTAATAACGCCCAAAGTTTTAACTTTCGTACAATAAACGTAAATTTGGCACCTTGAAATAATCATTTCTGCAAATAAAATACAGCAACTTAGCAACTGAGTTGCTCTGAAACTTATAATAGGACTTGAGTGTGCGACAGCATGGCTCCATTAAAAAAACAATAAAAAAAGAGGAATGAAGTACAATCCGAATGAAATTGAAGCCAAATGGCAGAAATATTGGGCAGAAAATCAAACTTTTGCCGCACAAAATAATTCAGAAAAACCAAAGCATTATGTGTTGGATATGTTTCCTTATCCATCTGGAGCGGGATTGCACGTAGGTCATCCGCTGGGATACATCGCCTCTGATGTGTATTCCCGTTACAAAAGACATCAAGGTTTTAATGTGTTGCACCCAATGGGTTATGACAGTTTTGGTTTGCCGGCGGAACAATACGCGATTCAAACGGGCCAACGTCCTGAGGATACGACTTCGGTAAATATTGACGGAGGAACGGATAAAGAAGGAAATAAAATTGCGGGGTACCGAAAACAATTGGACAAAATTGGATTTTCCTTCGATTGGAGCAGAGAAGTCCGCACTTCAAATCCGGATTATTACAAACATACACAGTGGATTTTTATTCAATTATTCAATTCTTGGTACAATAAAAACAGCGATAAAGCCGAAGATATTTCGACTTTGGTTTCCATTTTTTCAACAGAAGGAAATGCAAATGTCAATGCGGTTTGCGATGAAAATATTGAAGCTTTTTCAGCAAATGAATGGAACGCTTTCGCAAAAGAACAGCAGGAGAAAATTTTGCTGCAATACAGATTGACCTATTTAGCCGAGACTGAGGTGAACTGGTGTCCGGGATTAGGAACGGTTCTGGCAAATGACGAAATCGTAAATGGCGTTTCGGAACGTGGCGGTTTTACCGTTATTCGTAAAAAAATGACACAATGGAGCATGCGAATCTCAGCTTATGCAGAACGCTTGTTGCAAGGTTTAAACGATATTGATTGGAGCGAAAGCATCAAAGAAAGCCAAAGAAACTGGATTGGAAAATCAGTTGGAGCAATGGTTTCTTTTAAAGTCGAAAGTCAAAAGTCGAAAGTCGAAAGTGAGCAACAATATATCGATGTGTTTACTACACGACCTGATACTATCTTCGGAGTGACCTTCATGACATTGGCGCCAGAACACGAATTGGTAGCTCAAATCACCACTCCAGAACAAAAAACGGCTGTTGAAGCATACATAGAAAAAACAGCAAAACGTTCCGAAAGAGAGCGTATGGCGGATGTAAAAACCATTTCGGGAGTTTTCACGGGCGCGTATGCCGAACATCCGTTTA
>ERZ1034365.378-NODE-378-length-24880-cov-3.041447_pt1 | contig 24880 bp, 24 predicted proteins | sample MGYA00520615_ERZ1034365 | MGnify/ENA primary metagenome ERZ1034365 (study PRJEB33736, sample SAMEA104284505) | Azolla filiculoides | biome: Urban; feature: Water surface; material: Ditch water | place: Netherlands | collected 2015-10-28 | depth 0-0.1 m ...
TAAATAGTTCTTGAATTGTATAATCAATTCTATCCATTCATATCACCTCAGCTAGTATTTTTAAGTAGTTATACGCAAAATTTTACGCCAAGAACCCAAGTTTTTACCCCTGCTTACGTAAAATTTTACCTTAGCGACCTAAAATTTTACCCCTCATGACGTAAAGTTTTACGCTAACGACCTAAAATTTTACGTAGCCCTACGTAAAATTTTACGTTCTTGTCCCAAAATTTTAGGTTACAATACATAAAATTTTAGGTTATTAGCAACAATTGCACAGATGAGTTGACAGACTCACTAAAATTCCGTTATAACCTGCGCTGAATTTTTTTAACTTGATTAATAAAATCTTTTAAAAATAAAAGAAACATCTTTTTTTTGATTCTTAAAGGCATTTTAATATCCCTTACTAAATTATTTTCTTTTAAAAACGAGCGAAAGATATTTTCCAGAAAGAATTTTAAATATAGTTTAAATCATATATATTTACTTTCTAAATATTAAAACAGAGTTCGTTTAGCAGTTTTAAATGGACTTATTTTGGTCAGATTTCACTAAAGTAACCCCCAAATAAATGAAATATGAAAAATTACAACTACTTTCTTTTTTTAATCAGTTTGTTACTGACTTCTACTATTGCCAATGCCCAAACCATTAAAGATCCTGATGAATTTTTGATTCCAAAAGGAATAGACAGTTTACCCAAAATATTTCTTTTAGGCACTTTTCATTTTGAGTATCCTAACCTTGATGCCAATAAAGTTGATAAATCAAAACAGATTGATATTTTGTCCGAGCAAAAGCAAAAAGAGCTGCAAAAACTATTGGATTATGTTGCCTTATTTAAACCTACAAAAATTTGTATTGAAGCGCCTGAAAGGTGGAAGGCAATGGATAAGTACCGAAAATATAAAAAAGGAGAAAAAGAATTAGGGCGAGACGAAATACAGCAAATTGCCTTTAGACTATTAGACCGATTTAAACTAGACACTCTTTATGCTGTTGATGCAAGTACCATTGCGGATGACTTAACAGAAACGAAAGATTCTCTCGTTATCAGACCCTACATTGACGAAATATTTAAAGATTACACCTTCAAAGCCAATCCTAATTATAAAAAATGGGTGGAGTACGAAACAGAGATGAACACTAAAATTGCACTGTTTGACTATTTTAAATACTTTAATTCACAAAAGCGATTTTTGAGGGATTACGGATACTATTTATTAGGGGATTTCAAAAACGGAAAATACAACGGAGCAGATGCATTGGCAACCTATTGGTATGATCGAAATTTGAGAATCTTCAGAAACATTCAACGGTTGACCACTTCACCAAAAGATAGAATTTTAGTCTTATTTGGTGCGGGACACATATCTGTTTTAGACCAGCTCTTAAAATGCTCCCCAGAATATGATTATATAAAATTTGATGCGCTAAAAAATAAAAAAAGTAACTAACAAAATAGCTTCGTTAGGGTCTGAAATAAACAAAAGCAAAACCACAACTATCAAAAATAAAGCTTCTTTTATGGAACACAAAGCCAAATCAATCCGTCCGTTTATTGGATCTAAAAACTTTACTATTTCCCGAAATTTCTACCATGACTTAGGTTTTGAAGAAGTAATTTTGGGGCCTAATTTTTCCTATTTTAAAACCGATGCCATCGGGTTTTATTTGCAAGACGCTTATGTCAAAGACTGGATTGATAATACAATGCTTTTTTTAGAAGTCGAAGACGTTAATCGGTATTGGGAGGAACTGATTGCTCTGGGATTATCCGAGAAATATGAAAATATAAAGTTAGTTCCCGTTCGAGAAATGGATTGGGGAAAAGAATGTTTCATTCATGATCCGTCAGGGATTTTGTGGCACATTGGAGAGTTTTACCAATAGCGATTTGTATTTTTCCTTTGGATAAAAAATAAAAAAATCTTCAAAATAACGTCTTGAATTGCAAACACAATTAGAAGTTATCTTGAAGATTTTTTTTAAACCGGATTAGGATTCCGTTCTTTTTACAAGAAATTCACCAATCCAAAACCTACGATAATGGCCGTCCAAACAGCTATAAGTCCCGGAATCATGAAACTGTGGTTCAAAATCCAGGAACCGGCTTTTGTAGTTCCGGAGCGGTCAAAATTAATCGCTGCCAAATCACTTGGATAAAAACAAAAGAAGAAATACGCATAAGAAGCCGGAATACAAGCGATAAGAGTGTGAACCGGGATTCCCAAAGAAATTCCCAATGGCATAATCACCAATAAAGTAGCTGCCTGACTTTTCAAAAAGGCCGAAGCACAAAACATAGCAAGAGCAAATGTCCAAGGATGTGCTTTTACCGTATCGCTGATTAAAGATAAAATATAAGGTTTGTTGACTTCGATTACAGTATCACTCATCCAGGCGATTCCGAAAATCATAATGGCCGCAACCATACCCGCGTTGAAAACCTTAGTATCCGAAATTTTCTTAGCTGGAATTTGTGTGGCAAAAAGTATAATTGCACCCACAGCCAACATCACAAATTGTAACACCACACTCATTTTCAATGGATTTCCTTCTTCATCAGATGGCAGAATGGCTTCCGGAAAAAGCGCAATAACAACAATTCCTAAAATTCCCAATAAGAAAAGACTCAAAGCAATTTTAGATTTTTTACCCGATTCAGTGGCTTGCCCCTCTAAATCTCCAAAAATATATTGTCTTTGTTTTTCATCTTGAATTTTTGCTTGAAAAATAGGATCATTTTCTAAATCTTTCCCACGTTTCAAACTCCAAAACGCAGCCAATAATAAACCGGCAAGACAAGAAGGAATGGTAATTTTAAGAATGTCAATAAGACTTACATCTAAATTTGCTGCTGCAAAAATCCCAACTAATGCTGCTCCTGCCGCAGAAATTGGACTGGCAGTAATCCCCAGTTGACTACAAATGGCCGCCATAGCCATAGGTCTTTCCGGACGGATTCCTTTTTTGATAGAAACATCATAAATAACAGGCAACAACGGATAAACAGCATGCCCCGTTCCTACTAACATCGTTAAGAAAAAAGTACTTAATGGAGCCAGAAAAACAATTTGTTGCGGGTTTTTACGAAGTAATTTTTCGGCAAATTTTACAATTAAATTCAGTGCTCCTGTTGCTTCCAAGGAAGAAGAAGTCGTTACCACAGCCAAGATAATCAGCATGACCTCAACAGGCGGTTTTCCTGGTTCTACTCCGTATATAAATACCAGTAAAGTAACCCCTAAACCACCAAGCATTCCTAGAGCAACACCACCATATTTTATTCCGAAATAGATAATGACAAGCAATAAAACCAATTGGCTCCAAAATAAAAACGCAGCATTAGGCGGCATAGGTTTTTCGGTTTCGGCATCTGTTTTTACTTCGGCTTTTTGTGTTTTTTCGGCATTGGCAACGGTTGCGGTTGCAGTCGCTTTTACCTCTTGTGCCGCTGTGGCCTGTGTATCATTTTGTTCTACCGCAGTTGGCTTTGCCGTTGCAGGTTCATTGGCAACACAAAGGTTGAGTCCCATCACCATAAGAGAGATGTAGAGGACTTTTTTGAAATTAATGTTCATTGTTTTCATTTTTAAAATCGGATTTGATATTGTAGCAGGATTTGGTTGTAATCGTATTGAGTACTATTCGCAACATTGGTATTGTAATCAACAAACAGCCCCACTAAAGAAAGTTTTCCTGCGTAGTCTTCGCCCAAAATATAACTGGCCATTGGAGTATATACCCTTAGCGGATTTCCGTCTTTAACTAAATTTTCAAGGTATTCGTAACGGAAAGAAAACTCTAAACCGGTTCTCTTTTGGGTATCAATTATTTTTCTAATCATTGGAATCACATAAACCCCTTGCATTTCGTAGTTGTTAAGATCCTTGGCAATCAATTTTGAAGCCGAATAAGCTGTCAAATTAGAACCGCGTTTGTATTCTGTATCCATGGCGAAATACCAATTAGGGCTTAATTTTTTTTCAAATTGTACGTCTGCACCATAGGCCGAAGCGGACTGCCCATCAAAACGGGAAAAACCGGCATTTGTACCCAAATTCAAATGTTTGCTGAGTTTGTATTCCAGTCTGAACATGTGATTTTTGGCGTTATTATTATCTCCCAGTTGGTTTTTTCCGTTTCCGTTTACAAAACTGTAATAGTATTTTAACGGTATTTTTTTATCGGATAACGAACCAAAAACCGCCGCTCCTATTTGAAAACTTTGCCAACCGTTGTTTCCAAAAAGGGTGTATTGATTAGACCAGTTAAATGATTTCAGAATATCTGCAGGATACAAATCTTCTAAACCAAAATATGGGCGAAATTGTCCCACTTGTACGGTAAAATAAGAATTGAATTTGTATTTTAAATTAGCCAATTCTAAAACACGGGTTTGAGGATTATTTTTAAAATCAGCCAGATTCACCAGAATTTGCGCAGTCATTTTACTAATATCAAATTTAGCTTGTAAACGGGCATATCTTAAATAAAAACCATTGTTAGAACCACTTGCATCGGCTGTATGATTCCCGTTAATGTCCACATTCGAAGACAGGGTATTCGCATAATCTCCTACCAATAACATGGCGTAGGATACTTTTTTGTTCAGAAAATCGACTTTCTTGTCTTCTGGTTTAGGTGCTTCTTTTTGAGGGACGAGGGGAATTGGATTTTCTGCTTTTTTTAGGGTATCTACAACCGCACTCTGGCTGTAGCAAAGAGAAGTAAAGAGTGCCATAGGAATAAGCAGGCTCTTCTTGATTACATAATACATACTATTAGTGTTTGATTAAAACGATTAATAGCAATGAAAACATTTTTTAAATTGTATAGCTAAAGAAAGACAGGGGCATATGAATTAAAAAAATGGCAGCCATTTCTATAAAGGTTTCATTATTAATTATAGTGCGAAATTAGAGCATCAATCCACTTTATAACATGATATAAATCATGAAGAGAAAATTTGTGTACAAACCACATTTGTATTAGCAAAACAGCACTCATTTTCAAATGAATGCGGGGAACAACTCCCAAGATTTAAATTTTAAAAATAATTTTATCCTATATTTGACATTATTAAGCAGGATATCATCACACTTATTTTTAGGATATCAAACACAACCTCAACCAACAGTATGCTACCATTTAACAAAAACTACTTTGGCTTTGCCGTACTGATTTTTTGCATTGAAGTTTTGATTGCACTGTTTGTCAAAGATCAGTTTGTCAGACCTTATCTTGGTGATGTTTTGGTTGTAATGCTTATGTATTGCTTTTTTAAATCCTTTATCAAATTGCCTGTTCTGACTGTTGCAATACTGGTATTGGTAATTGCTTTTGGTATAGAATTTCTTCAATTTTTGAATATTGTACAAATGTTGCATTTAGAACAATCAAAAATAGCCCGAACCGTTCTAGGAACTTCTTTCTCCTGGATTGATTTACTCACCTATTGTATCGGAATTGCCATTGTGCTACTTGTCGAAAAGTATGGCCTAAAAAAAGAATAAAACCGAAGTGTATTGAGTCAAATTTTAAAATAAACTCTTCCTGAAATAAAGACTCAAAACCAGTAAATAAACAAAATAAGTAAGCGCATGCGCCATAACTACACCTTGTATTCCTATGGTTTTAATTAAAAAAATACTCGAAAAATATGTTATTGAAAGCGAAAACAACTCGGTGATAATAAAAGCTGTCGTCAGCTTTTTGGCAAAAAATTGATAGCCTAGAATCCAAGAAGCCATTTTTAACAAATCCCCTACTAACTGCCAAAAAAATAAAGTCGTAACCGGAAGAAATGCCGATGTAAAAAGGATTTTAACAATTAGAAAACGAGAACAATACACGATCAATAAACCAATGACAACAAAAGGAAAAATGGTTTTATAATAACTCCAAAACACTTTTTTGGTGTCTTGATTCGTATTTGCAACAGCGAGTTTGGGTAAAAAATAAAGAGTCAAAATAGAAGATATAAACAGCAAATAATACGATGATATTCGGGTTATGGCCTCCCAATATCCCGCTTCCTGAATGCCAATACCGGCAATTAAATTTTTTCGGATAGAAAGAAAAACAAGCGACCCGGCAATCCCGGAAACCAATGCCATCAAAAAATAATGGGATAAGTTCTTTATAATCGAAAAATCAAAAAAATGAAATCGAATAAAATGCAACATCGGAAATGCGGTATTGATGTAATAAAAAGAGACCAAAAACAACAATGCCGGAGTACAAATAATAGCCAGCAACGCTCCTATTGTCTGATACTGATATATAAACAAAACCGAGACCAAAAGAGCTATACAATTCCCAAATATCGTGATGTAGATTACATTTTTAAAGCGTCCCAATCCATTTAAAATGGAAACTAAAATAATGGAAACCGCATACCACGGCAAAGCAAAAGCAAAAGCTTTAAAAACAAAATTATAAGCATATGAGGCTCCAAAAATAACTTCATTCCAATAATCGGACAAGAAAAATAAAAAGCCACTCAACACTATTGAAACTATTGAAACGGAAATAAAAACAGTAGAAACATATTTTTTTAATTCAGTTTCTTTTTCTTTGACTTCAGCAATATATTTCACAATTCCGTTTTGAAAACCTAAAGTGGCTATTGTTTCAAAAGAACCTACAAAATTTCTGAAATTCCCAACCAATGCCAAGCCACTTGGACCTATAAAAATGGCAATAACTTTGGACGTAATTAATCCTATACCCAGCTTTAAAACGACACTCAAACTATTGAGAGACGTAATTTTGAACAAGTGGGTTTGCATTATTTTTTTTAGGAAATTCAAACTAATATTGATTTAAAATTTCAATAATAAAACGAACCTCATCCGTTGTTAATACCGGACTTATGGGTAAACTCAAGACTTCATTATGTATTTTTTCGGTAATTGGATAAGACAAATGATTCCAATGTGAAAAAGCTTTTTGCTGATGTGGCGGAACCGGATAATGCAGCACCGTTTGAATGTTATTTTCTTGCAAATAATCCTGTAAATGAGTCCTGTTTTGAGTTCGAATCACAAAAACATGAAAAACATGATTAGCTGAAAAATCCCAATTAGGTAAAGTAATTTTGTCATTATGTATTTCGGATACATAACGCTTGGCAATGGCTCTTCGCTTTTCATTTTCGATATCTAAATGGGGTAATTTTACATTCAAAAAAGCCGCTTGCAACTCATCTAATCTAGAATTCACGCCGATATAATCACTAAAATATTTAGTTTCCGAACCGTAATTGCGCATGGATTGAATGATTTTGGCCAATTCAGCATCATTTGTAGTTACCGCGCCTCCATCGCCCAACGCCCCAAGATTTTTCCCGGGATAAAAACTAAAAGCCGCAGCATCCGATAGATTTCCGGCTTTCCCGCTCTGTAAATCATCCCCGGATACAGCGCCATGAGCCTGCGCCGCATCTTCAATTACCAAAAGATTGTTTTGATTTGCAAGAGTTCTTATTGCCTCCATTTCTGCCAATTGTCCGTAGAGATGAACAGCTAGAATCGCACTGGTTTTTGGTGTTATTTTTTCTGGAATTAAATCGGGGTTGATGTTGTACGTTTCCAACTTTGGCTCGACCAAAATCGGCACTAAATCCGCTTGTAAAATAGCGAGAATACTAGCAATATAAGTATTGGCAGGAACAATCACTTCATCTCCTTTTTGCAGTATTCCGAGTTCGATATATCCTTTGAAAATCAAGGTTAAAGCATCCAGCCCATTTCCGGTTCCGATGCAATATTTAGTGCCGCAATAAGTGGCAAAATCAGCTTCAAATTTTTGGACTTCACTTCCAAGAATATACCAACCATTGTCTAAAACCACTTTCAATTGTTGTTGAAAAGCAGCTTCATACGGTTCATTTATTTTCTTTATATCAAGGAATTTTATCATATCAAAACTGTCTCAAATGCCTTATAATTAATCGTTTTTACTTCATAAAAATCATGAACTATAGTACTGGCGCCAAAACTTTCTTTCCAATAGGACAATCCTTCATTCAATTTTTTCCCTTGGGCCTCATTTGAAATTCCAAAGTCAAAAAAAGGTTTTTTGGCGAAAATTTCTTTGATCAAAAAAGAATACAGAAAATCTAAACTTCCCAGATTTTCTGCTCCTTCAAATTTAGAAATGTATTGGCAATGTGCTACATTTTCACTTTCGAAAATGGTAGTTCCTGCTACAATTTTATCGTTAAAATACACATTAAATTGTCTGATATTTTCTGGAAAAAGAGTTTTTAATTTTGTGATTTCCATCAAAGAATGAACGGGTTTTGCATTGTGTTTCAAGTCTAAATTCGGAATTAATATTTCATTCCAAAACGGTTCAAAATCAGTCACTTCTTTAATAATCAAACCGTTATTAATTCCTTTTTGAATGCCTCTTTTTCGGATTTTAGAAATCGGATTTTCCTTTGACAAATCAATAACCGACAAACTGTCTCTTCGCACTAATTGGGCTTCCGCCAAAAACAAAGCATATTCTATTTCCTGCGCCGGTTTGGTATGATAAATAAATGGAATTGTTTTTAGATGCAGTTTTTCTATCGCATTCCTTTTCAAAAAAAACAAAACCGATTGAAAAATAGCCAACACATCACTCAATTTAATCTGCTCATTATAAACCAGTCCGCCATACGTCAAACCCTGATGCGAAAAAACGGTGTCTTCTGCTCTATTTGCCGGTAAAATGGCAACTAGTTTTTCATTTTCAAAAACCATCAAAGAATAATCCTCAAATCGCTCTTTATGGTACTCCATAAAATCCCGATGAAACAAGAAAGTAGCATTTTTGGCTTGACCAACAAAGGTATTCCATTGCTTATAATTGCTTTCGTGGTATTGTTTGACCGAGAGATTTTTCACTATAAAAATTTAGACTTCGTGAAAGTAAGCATTTTTTATTTATGTTCTAAAGTTGGCAAATACCATTTAAACTTCACTGCCATTAAGCGACCCGAAATAATAACCACTGAGGTAATTAAGTATAAAATGTCGTTTTCTAAATTCATTTCCTTTAAAAAGAAAAAGACAATTCCGCCAAAAATACAAACCGTGGCATAAATTTCTTTTCTGAAAATAACCGGGATTTCGGTACACAATATGTCTCGGATAACGCCTCCAAAACAGGCTGTCATTGTTCCCAAAGCGATACAAATAACAGGATGCAAACCAATATTTATACCTTTTTCTAACCCTATCAAAGTGAAAACACCTAAACCAATAGTGTCAAATAAAAACAAAGAAGTACGAAGACGATCAAACTTTTTACGGAAAACAATCGCTAATATAAATCCGATAATAATGACATATACATATTTCAAATCCAGCATCCATCCCACCGGTGTGCGCCCAATCATAATATCGCGTAAAGTTCCACCTCCCACTGCGGTCACAAATGCAATGATAAATATGCCAAAAGCATCGAGCTTTTTATGCATGGCCGTTAATGCGCCTGACATGGCAAAAGCCATAGTTCCGATAATATCTAATAAGTGAAACATATTTTTCTTTTTTCAATATTGTAATAAAGAATGTATTTGATTTTTTTTACCGCAAGGGAAGTTATTTTTTATTTTAATCTCATAAAAAACAATTCTCTCAAAATGGACTATCATTATTTTTTGAAATCTAACTTTTACATATTCTGTGTATAAAAATTATAATCTTTTAGAATTGTATTGACAAAATCCGAGTCATTTCCGGATTGATTTTGTATTCCTGTAACCGATTCAATTTTCTGGCGTAATTTCAAGAGGGTTTCTGAATCTCCTTTGGCTTTAGCCAGAACAAAAGTATCCTTGATAATTCGCATATCGTTATCGGATAATTTGATGACCAAAGGATAAACGGGCACGTATTCATCGCTTATTTCCTCCAGAATTGTGTTGTTAATCGTAATCGAATTTTTTAAGGTAATCACAGCGGTTCCGGCTGTCATATCACCTAAGCGTTGGTTCTTGGCACTTGAAATTATGGCAACCAAAGCTACAATACCATTAAGAATACTGATATCAATTATTCTAAAAAACCAACGTATCAAATAATCACCAAAACTGGCTTGATACCCATCTATTTTCACGACTTTTATTTTGCGCAGCTTTTTTCCAATGGTTTGTCCTTCAAAAATACTTTCTAACGTAATCGAATAAATCATAACCGGAAAATAAAACACCAGAATTGTCGCCATTATTGACCATTGGTCCATCGTGTCGAAACTTCTGTTGATGCCTAACCAATAGAAAAAAATACCGTAAACCACTAAACAATATGCGATTTTGATTACCCAATCAATTAAATAAGCCACAATACGTTCCCCTACCGAAGCGGCTGTAAAATTTATATTGACATTTTGGGTTGTATGAATAGATAATTCTGACATATTTTATACATTAGCCATTAATGAGAGAGATTGCGTTTATAAAACAAAATAAAGAAAAATGGCTTGAATTTGAACAAGCTATTTTTGGTAAAGCTAAAAAAAATCCTGATGAAATGGCTCATTTGTACATTCAATTAGTGAATGACTTGTCCTATGCCCAAACCTATTATCCTAAAAGTAAAACGGTTATCTATCTAAATTATTTAGCCTCACAGATTTACCAAAAAATATACAAAACCAAAAGAACCGAAAAAAACAGAATCCTTTATTTCTTCACTACCGAAGTGCCTTTGCTGGTCTATGATTACAAACGGTATTTAATCTACGCATTTGTTTTGTTTTTTGCCACCGTTGCCATGGGAGTGGTTTCGGCCAGATACGATGAAAATTTTGTGCGGTTAATTCTGGGCGATAGTTATGTCAATATGACTTTAGAAAACATCAAAAAAGGAAATCCGGTGGCGGTTTACAAATCAGGCAGCAATTGGGGTAGCTTTATCGGTATTACTTTAAACAATTTGTATGTGGGCGCGCGATGCTATTTATATGGCGTCTTTGGCGGGATTGGCACTTTTTACATCTTCTTGCAGAACTCGTTAATGCTGGGCTCTTTTCAATATTTTTTCTACCAACAAGGAGTTTTCTGGAAAAGTGTTCGTGGCATTTGGATTCATGGTGCTATGGAAATTTTTGCTATAGTTATAGAATCAACTGCCGGATTTATTCTTGGTGCTTCAATTCTTTTTCCCAAAACCTATTCGAGAATAAATTCCTTTAAGATTGGATTCAAGAACAGTTTCAAAATCTTTTTGAGCACTATTCCGTTTACAATTGCAGCCGGTTTTCTCGAAGGATTTATCACCCGATATTCTATAGAAATGGAAAACTGGTTCAGCAGTTTTATCATCTTATTTACGCTTGCCCTGATTTCCTTTTACTATTTGATTTATCCATTTATTGTTCACAAAAAAACACTTCCAGCCTAATGTTTATACTATTCAAAAAACGGGGATTTAGCGAATACATCTCCGATACGATTACTTTTTTCAAAACTTTTGGAAAACATTATTTCAAGAATTACTTCATCATTAATGGTGGTTTTTTATTGATATTAATGGTTTTGGTCTATTTCATTTTCAAAGTATATTGGGAAGTTGTTTTCTCTGCAATGGGCAATCCAAATTCAAATTATCTCGAAAATTATTTCTCCAATAATGCCGTGTTGTTTATTGGTTCCTTACTCCTGTTTGTCATTCTCGCAGTAATTTTATCGCTGTTGAATTTTGCTTTTCCTGATCTTTCCATTCACCTACTCGAAAAAAATCACGGAAGCGATTTTACCACAGCCGCCCTGATTATGAGCCTGAAAGAAAATTTTAGTCGGTTATTGAAATTTTTTCTGGGACTCGTTTTCATCATCTTACCCTTAATGATGGTTGTATTTGTGCTGCTGATTTTGATGGTTTTTATCGTTATTGGTATTCCTTTATTTTTTATAGTTGGTCCGGCTTTTTTAGCCTGGATTATGTTAAGTTTTCATGATTATTTAATCCAAAAAACTGGCTTTTTCGAATCCCTTAAAAATGGTTTTGGGTTGGTTAAACAACAGTTTTGGACTATTATAGGAACAACTTTTATAATGGCGGCTTTGGTACAAATAATACAAGGAATTATAACTTTAGTGCCTTATTTCATAGGAATATTTTTGGTTTATACCAATGGAAATCCATCCACAACAACAACGGCTTCTCAAACCGAATATTTGTCGACAATGGGAGTTTTAATGACCGTAGTCATGGCGTTATCCATTGTACTGAGTTATTTTTTCAACAATTTCATCCTCGTCAATCAAGGAATTATCTATTACAGTTTGAGAGAAGAAAATGAAAACAACACTCCTAAAAGTCAAATTGATTTAATCGGTACCAAAAGTGAGTAGACTGCTTCTTATATTGTTCTTTTTATTTTGTTCCAATATTGGAGCGAAGGATACTTTGGCTGTAGCCAAAAAAGAAAAAGCACCCTTCACTCAAAACCATATTCAACTGGATTCCAGCAAGATGGAAATCCGAACTTTTGCTAAAAATTTCAAGAAAAAATACACGGATGACGCTTTCAAATATGAATTTAAAACACCCGAAAAAAATGCTTGGGATCGTTTCAAAGAATGGTTAGCGGCGTTTTTTAAAAACTTATTCCATTTTAGCAGTAATGCAACTGCGCTGGGTTTTGTTGGTGCTTTGTTGAAAATACTTGCAGTTCTGATTCTTGTTTTTGTCGTTTACCTGATTACAAATGCCTTGCTGAATAAAGAAGGACAATGGATTTTTGGCAGAAATTCCGATAAAAAAAGAATTGACCACAGCGAAATCGAGAAAAATCTCCATCGTATTGATTTCGAAAAACTAATTCAAGGCACTTTGGAAACAGGAGAAATGCGATTGAGTATTCGGTACTATTACCTTTGGTTACTCAAAAGTATGGCCGAAAAAAACTGGATTGTCTGGGATATCGAAAAAACCAATTCCGATTATCTTTATGAAATAAAAAATCAGTCTCAAAAAGACGAATTTGCCTATTTATCGTACTTGTACAACTACATTTGGTATGGAGAATTTGATCTGGACGAAGGCACTTTTGCAAAAGCGAAAACGGCATTCGAGAAAACCATAAAATCCATCGGTAATGAATAGAACGCTCAAAATATACATCGCCTTTTTGGTGCTGCTTCTTGCGGGTATCATTGCCATTGACAGCAACCGTCCAAAACCTGTTGACTGGACTCCAACCTACGCTATAAAAGACAAAATCCCTTACGGAATGTATGTTTTTAATGCGGAAATTGGCTCTTTATTGAAAAACCAAAAAATCGAACAAATTAAAGTTACGCTTTATGAATTTTTAGAATCAAAATACAATTACGATACTTTGGTTGCTGATTATAAAATAAAAGGAACTATCCTGAATATCTCTGAAAATTCAACCCTTGACACCGAATCTCTGAAGGAAATCTGTTATTTCGTCAGTCGTGGAAATGCCGCTTTTATCAGTTCGAAAACTATTCCGAAAGCATTATTAGACACTTTAAAACTAAAAATAAAATCAGAATACAACCCTTCGGACACGACGTTTAATTGGTTAGCCAATACCAAATGGAAACACGAAAAATATAAAATTACAGAAGGTCTCGGAAACACTTATTTTTCTAAAACAGACACTTTAAAAACCACCGTTTTAGGCTTTCAAAGTGGAGATAGCAGTCGCGTAAATTTTATAAAAGTAAAATACAACAACGGCGAATTCTTCTTGCATTTACAACCTGCCGCTTTTACCAATTTTCATTTATTGAAAGCAAATCACCATGAATATGCCGAGAAAGTATTGTCTTATATTCCAAAAGGAACTGTTTTTTGGTACATCAAAGATCAGAACGGCGAAGTGATTTCGGATTCACCGATGCGTTATATTTTAAGTCAACCGGCGCTGAAATGGGCTTGGTATATTTTCCTGACGGGAATGTTTCTTTTTATTATTTTTAATGCCAAACGCAAACAACGCATCGTTCCCATTATAAAACCGTTGACCAATACAACCATAGATTTCACGAAAACCATTGGAAATTTATATTATCAAGAAGGCGATCACGATACGATAATTGATAAAAAAATCATTTATTTCCTGGAGAAAATCAGAAATGACTATTTGATTGACACCACCCAACTTGATGATGATTTTATAAAAAAATTACATCATAAATCCGGCAAAGATTTAGTGTTAATAAAAAGAGCCGTTCTGTTGATTACGAATCATCGAAGAAGTCCGTACAATAGCATTGAAGAAGATTTAATACAAATTAATAATGCGATTGAAGAAGTTGTCAGTTAACTTACAGCAAAAAAAAAAGAGAAAGACTAATAAAAAAGAACACTACATAACATGGAAGATATAAATACTCCGGTAACACCAAACGAAAACGTAAATTTTGAATCCAGAATCAATCTTGCACCACTTTTAGAAAGCATTACCATTATAAAACAAGAACTGGGTTCAGTGATTGTCGGGCAGAGCAAAATGATTGATCAATTATTAGTTGCAATCCTTTCAAACGGACATGTTTTGCTCGAAGGCGTTCCCGGAGTTGCAAAAACTATTACGGCAAAATTACTGGCCAAAACCTTAAATATTGGATTCAGCAGAATTCAATTTACACCAGATTTGATGCCTTCAGATATTTTAGGAACTTCGATTTTTGATTTAAAAAAGTCTGAATTTGAATTCAAAAAAGGACCTGTTTTTTCGAATCTGATTTTGATTGACGAAATTAATCGGGCACCGGCAAAAACCCAAGCGGCACTTTTTGAAGTCATGGAAGAACGCCAAATTACTATTGACGGAAGCGCTTATATTCTGGAAACTCCTTTTTTAGTAATTGCCACACAAAACCCAATTGAGCAAGAAGGAACCTACCGTTTGCCCGAAGCACAATTAGATCGTTTTTTGTTCAAAATCGCTATTGATTATCCTAAACTAGACGAAGAAATTACGATTATTCAAAGAGAACATGTATTGCAAAGTCAAGGAAAACTGGAAAATATTAAAACAGTTCTTTCTGCAATCGAAATCAAAAACTATCAGGCATTGGTAAAACAAATTTTGGTCGAACAAAACCTGTTAGAATACATTGCAAAAATAGTCGTAAATACCAGAGAAAATGCCTTTTTATATTTGGGTGCTTCGCCTCGAGCTTCGATTGCTATTTTGAATGCTGCTAAAGGTTTTGCTGCCATTCGCGGACGCGATTTTGTAACTCCCGAAGATATAAAAGATGCTGCAATTCCTGTTTTGCAACACCGCGTTATTGTTACGCCAGAACGTGAAATGGAAGGAATTACCAGCACCGAAATCATCAAACAAATATTAGAAACAGTAGAAATCCCAAGATAAAAAAAACGGTATTGGCAATCAAGTTGTCACTACATGAATTGTTCCTGCAATCATGAAATTAATAAAAAAAATATACATCAACAATTTCTTTTTCTATGCACTTTTGGGCATTACAGGACTATTTGTATGTGCCTTTATTTTTCCGGCTTTATACAATGCCGTTTGGTATATTGTTTTGATTTTAAGCACTTTTTTGCTACTGGATATCCTGATTTTATTTTTTGCCAAAAACGGTATTGAAGCCAACAGAACCACACCCGAAAAACTGTCCAACGGAGATGAAAATTCCATACACATTCGCATCAAAAACTATTATACATTTCCAGTTTCGGTGAAAATAATCGATGAAATTCCGTTTCAATTTCAGGTGCGAAATTTTGAAATCAAGCGCCAATTGAAAGCGTCCTCACAAGACGAAATCAGTTATGAATTGAGACCAACGGAACGCGGAGAATATTCGTTTGGGAATTTAAATATCTATGTTTCTTCTCCGTTACGAATGATTTCAAGACGATTTACTTTCGATAAAGATCAAATGGTTCCTACTTATCCGTCGTATATTCAGTTGCGAAAATATGATTTAATTGCTTTTTCGAATACCTTATTTCAATACGGAATCAAGAAAATTCGTCGTATTGGTCACACCATGGAATTTGAACAAATCAAAGAATATGTTCCGGGTGACGACATTAGAACCTTAAACTGGAAAGCCACTGCGAAGAAAAATTCGTTGATGGTCAATCAATTTCAGGACGAAAAATCACAATCCGTTTATATGGTTATCGACAAAGGCCGTGTGATGAAAATGCCTTTTAATGGATTGAGTTTATTGGATTATGCCATTAATGCCACTTTGGTTTTATCGAATGTGATTTTGAAAAAACAAGACAAAGCTGGAATGTTTGCTTTTTCGAAAAAGGTAGAAAATCGCGTTTTTGCAGAAAAAAGAGCCTCTCAAATGCAAAAAATTCTGGAAAACTTATACAACATCAAAACTGATTTTTTCGAAAGTGATTACAGTCGTTTGTATGTAGACATTAAGAAAAACATCAACCAAAGGAGTTTAATTATTCTCTATACCAATTTTGAAACCATGGAAGGTTTACACCGCCAATTGCCTTATTTAAAAGGCATTGCCAAAAACCATTTATTGGTAGTTGTGTTCTTTAATAATACTGAATTGAATGAAATTATCATCAAAAAAACGGAAACCATTCAAGAAGTGTATGACAAAGTAATCGCCGAAAAGTTTGCTTTCGAAAAACGGTTAATCGTCAATGAACTGAAAAAATATGGTATTTATTCCGTTCTTACCCAACCCGAAAATTTGACTTTGGATACCATAAATAAATATTTAGAGATCAAAGCACGAGGGATTCTATAGATTTCAGGTTCCAGATTTAGCGAGCAAATTGGAGATTTTAGATTAAAAACTCAGTATCTTTACGCCTTAGAACTTTAGCACTTTTTCCATTGAAACAAATCACTTCCGTACAAAATTCATTTATTAAATCATTGGTGTTATTGCAGGAAAAAGCAAAAGCACGCAAACAATCCGGCACTTTTCTGATTGAAGGACAACGTGAAATTTCAATTGCCATCAAAGGAGGTTACGAAATGGAAACCCTTTTGTTTTTACCTGAAATTTGCTCCGAAACCGAAGCCAGAAAAATAGCTAAAAATGCTGATTTGATTGAAATCAACAAAGATGTTTATCAAAAACTGGCGTATCGGGATACTACCGAAGGAATTTTGGCTGTAGCCAAAACTAAATCACTTCAATTATCGGATTTACAATTATCAGAAAACCCATTGATTTTAGTTGCCGAAGCTCCGGAAAAACCCGGAAACATAGGCGCTTTACTCCGAACTGCAGACGCTGCCCATCTGGACGCTGTGATTATTGCCAATCCAAAAAGTGATTTATACAACCCTAATATTGTGCGTTCGAGCGTAGGTTGTTTATTTACCAATCAAATTGCTACGGGAACTACTTCGGAAATTATTGCTTTTTTGAAAGAAAGAAAAATCAATTTTTATTGTGCCACTTTACAAAACTCCACTTCATATCATACGCAAGATTATACGACTCCAACTGCTTTGGTTGTGGGAACGGAAGCCACTGGTTTAACAGAAGAATGGCGCAAAGAAGCTACACAAAATATCATTATTCCGATGCAGGGTGAAATCGATTCTATGAACGTATCGGTTGCAGCAGCGATTCTGATTTTTGAGGCAAAAAGACAAAGAGGATTTTAAGATTACAGATTTAGAAAATGAAACTATAAATAATTATGAAAAATAAATTATTCGTTACAATCGCGTTACTTTCAACCGCATTTTCATTTGCACAAATGGATGCTTCTACTATTGATGCCTTAGTGGAACGTACTTTAAAAACTTTTGACGTACCGGGAATTGCCGTGGCTGTTGTAAAAGACGGCAAAGTCATTCATGCCAAAGGATATGGAGTAAAATCGATATTGACAAATGAAAAAGTAGATGGAAACACTCTTTTTGGAATTGCGTCCAACAGTAAGGCCTTCACGGCTGCGGCATTAGCGATGTTGGTTGACGAAGGGAAAGTAAAATGGGATGATAAAGTAATTCAATACCTTCCTAATTTTAAAATGTATAATGACTATGTAACGAATGAATTTACGATTCGGGATTTATTGACCCACCGCAGCGGATTAGGACTTGGCGCTGGCGATTTAATGATTTGGCCTGACGGAAGCGATTTTACAGCGCAGGATATTGTACAAAACTTACAGTATTTGAAACCCGTTTCGGCTTTTAGAACGAAATACGATTATGATAATTTATTGTATATCGTTGCCGGAGAAGTCATTCGTGTGGCCAGTGGCAAAACATGGTGCGATTTTAATGAAGAGCGCATCATGAAACCCTTAGAAATGAACAATAGTGTTGCCTCTTTTTTACGATTAAAAGACACCACAAATACGATTGCTCCCCACGTTCCTGTTGACGGAAAACTAAAAGTAATCAAACGCTACCAAAATCATCTTTTTGATGGTGCCGCAGGAATTTATTCCAGTGTAAATGACTTGAGCAAATGGGCGATTATGCAAATGAACAAAGGAAAATATGGCTCCGAAAACAAATCCTTATTCTCTGAAAAAGAGCACAATGAAATGTGGCAGATGCAAACTATTATTCCTGCAAATACAAAAGCACCTTATTTTACACATTTTAGCGGTTACGGATTGGGTTGGTTTTTGAGCGATGTAAAAGGATACAAACAAGTGGGTCATACGGGAGGTTTAGAAGGAATTGTAACTCAAGTTACCTTACTCCCTGAACTGCAATTGGGGATTATTGTGTTGACAAATCAACAAGCGGGGGCGGCATTCAGCGCAATTACCAATACGATAAAAGACAGTTATTTAGGCGTTGCATCCGAGGATTACGTGACCGTTTACAGTAACCGAATAAAAGCAAGTGAGGCAACAGCAGATCAGGTTACCGATGATGTTTGGGCAGCTGTCGCAAAAAATAAAAAAGAAAAATTCAAGATAGATTTTAATACATTCGTGGGAAGTTATACTGACAATTGGTTTGGCGATATTATTCTTTCGGAGAAAAAAGGGAAATTGTACTTTGCTTCTAAACGTTCGCCTCAACTTTCGGGAGAAGTCTTCTTCTACAAAGAGAATAATTTTGTTGTAAAATGGAATAATGCTTATTTTCATGCCGATGCTCATTTGTTTTTTGAATGTGACGCAACCGGAAAAGCTATTGGTTTAAAAATGCAACCCATTTCAGAATTGACAGACTTCAGTTATGATTTTCAGGATTTAGACTTCAAAAGAACAGAAAAATAACAGCTTCTGTTTATTTGACGTTTTTTATACTACTTCCAGCAAAATCGAAGTGTCCGAAATAAAATCTAACCCATTTTTACTTGTATATTCCCTAACTTATAGTTATTTTTAGGAATTGAACCCTGCTGATATGATAGAAATAGATTTAGAAAAAGAAAATAAAGCAATTGCTCAAGAGTACAAAGAGTTACTTCGTATTAGCTACCAAACCTTAACTGAAGAGGATAAAAAACTGATTCGCAAGGCTTTTGACGTTTCGGTTGATGCGCACAAAGACCAAAGAAGAAAATCTGGTGAGGCTTATATTTTCCATCCCATAGCTGTAGCAAAAATTGTAGCTTCCGAAATTGGTTTGGGAGCCACCTCTATTGCTGCTGCATTATTGCACGATGTAGTCGAAGATACTCCGATGACTGTCCAGGATATTGAACGCATGTTTAATCCAAAAGTGGCACAATTAGTCGAAGGATTGACCAAAATATCTATGGTTCAAAAGGATTTAAATGCCTCGATACAAGCCGAGAATTTTCGTAAAATGATTTTGACGCTTAATGATGATGTTCGGGTAATCCTCATAAAACTGGCGGATCGTTTGCACAATATGCAAACCATGGATTCGATGCAGGAAGACAAGCAGACTAAAATTGCCTCGGAAACCTTATATATTTATGCACCATTAGCGCATCGATTGGGTTTATATAACATCAAAACAAAACTGGAAGATTTAGGGTTAAAATATACTGAACCAACCATTTATAATGATATTGTAAGCAAAATTAAAGAGACCAAGGAAGAACAAGATGCGTATATCAAAGATATTTCTGATGTACTCAAAACAGCATTAGATGATGAAGGAATTGAATACATTATAAAAGGTCGTCCAAAATCGATCTATTCTATTCGCAGAAAAATGCGGGCACAAAATGTAAGCTTTGACGAAGTGTATGATAAATTCGCTTTGCGTATTGTATACAAATCAAATCCGCATGACGAAAAATTTCTGGCCTGGAAAATATATTCTATTGTAACAGACCACTACAGACCGAGCCCAAGCCGTTTACGCGACTGGATTTCATCGCCAAAATCTACTGGTTACGAAGCCTTACACATCACAGTTATGGGGCCAAAAGGCCGTTGGGTTGAAGTACAAGTACGAAGTGAACGTATGGATGAAATTGCCGAAAAAGGATACGCTGCGCATTACAAATATAAAAATGGTGCTACCGAAGAAAGTGGCTTAGATGTCTGGCTGAATTTATTAAAAGAAGCGCTAGAAAATTCTGAAACCAATGCAGTCGATTTTGTAGAAGATTTCAAAATGAATTTATATTCGAAAGAAATCTTTGTATTTACACCAAAAGGAGAAATAAAATCATTACCCAAAGGAGCTACTTCGCTCGATTTTGCCTTTAGCATTCACTCCGAAATAGGAATTCGTACCCGAGGAACCCGTGTAAACGGAAAATTAGTTCCTTTGAATCATGAACTAAAAAGTGGTGATCAAATAGAAGTAATCACGTCACAAAATCAGAAACCAACAGTGAACTGGCTTGATTATGTAACGACTTCGAGAGCAAAGACAAAAATAAAAAACGTTCTGAACGAAAACACCAAGAAAATTGGTGAAGAAGGAAAAGAATTGTTGACCCGAAAATTGAAACACTTAAAAATAACCATGAACGAATCGGTTATAAATGAGTTAGTCAACTTTTTCAAACTAAAAACCAGTTTAGATTTATTTTACAGAGTGGGAATTGGTGCAATAGAAAACCAACAATTAAAAGACTATGCCGCACAAAAAAGCAATACGTTCATTAATTTTTTCAAAAACAAAATAAAACGTTCTGCCAGCACCACTGCCGATGATGACATTCACAAACCAATTATAAGCAGCAATTATGACATGCTTGTTTTTGGCAAGGAACATGACAAACTGGATTACAAATTATCACCCTGTTGCAACCCAATTCCCGGAGATGATGTTTTTGGTTTTGTCACCATCAACGAAGGAATTAAGGTTCATAAAAAAGATTGTCCGAACGCTATAGGAATGCAATCAAACTATGCGTACCGAATTATGACTGCCAAATGGATTGACTCTTCTCAAGAAGAATTTAAAGCCATAATCAACATTACAGGGATGGATGTTTTGGGACTTACAAATCAGTTGACCAAAGTGATTTCAAACAATATGAATGTAAATATTCAAAGTATTTCTTTGAGTACAGATGCCGGAATTTTTCATGGTCAAGTGGTTGTAATTGTACAAAATAACACGATTTTGAAAAAAATGATTAACAACATCAAAAAAATAGACGGTATCGATAAAGTAACACGCGTTTATAAAACCTAAAAAATGTTTAAAGTTTAAAATTTAAGCCTGTTGAAGTTAAAAAGTTTAAACCTTAAACTTTAAACTTTAAACTAAAAAATTTATCTTTGCCAGATATGACACTCATCTCTACAGACAATAACAAAAACCAAGAAATTGTAAAAAATGTTTTTACAATGTATCTTGAAAAAAAAGGTCATCGTAAAACTCCGGAACGCTACGCTATTCTTCAGGAAATTTATGATAGTGAAGAACATTTTGATATAGAAAATCTTTACATCAAAATGAAAAACAAAAACTACCGTGTCAGTAGGGCCACATTATACAATACCATTGAATTATTATTAGATTGCGCTTTAGTTCGAAAGCACCAATTTGGACAAAATCAAGCGCATTATGAAAAATCGTATTTCGACAAGCAACACGATCACATCATAATGACCGATACCGGTGAAGTAATTGAGTTTTGCGATCCAAGAATTCAAAGCATCAAAAAAACAATCGAAGAAATATTCGATATTGAAATTACAAACCACTCGTTATATCTGTACGGAAATAAAAGAAAATCAGATATATAACACTATAAAATCAATACTGACAGCTAACGGCTTGTCTCATCAATAAACAACTAACTACAAATAATAAACAGAATGACCGTAGATTTATTACTAGGATTACAATGGGGAGATGAAGGAAAAGGAAAAATCGTTGATGTACTTACCTCAAAATACGATATTATTGCTCGTTTTCAAGGTGGACCAAATGCGGGACACACTTTAGAATTTGACGGAATAAAACACGTTTTAAGAACGATTCCTTCCGGGATATTTCACAAAACTGCTATAAACATTATTGGTAATGGTGTTGTAATAGATCCTGTTGTTTTTCAAAAAGAAATTGAAGGTCTGGAAAAATTTAATATTGATATCAAAAATAAATTAATCATTTCCAGAAAAGCACATTTAATTTTACCAACCCACCGTTTGCTTGATGCCGCTTCTGAAGCATCAAAAGGGAAAGCTAAAATTGGTTCTACTCTAAAAGGAATTGGTCCAACTTACATGGATAAAACCGGAAGAAACGGAATTCGTGTTGGAGATATTGAATTAGAAGATTTTAAAGATCGTTACAGAGCTTTGGCAGATAAGCATGAAGCGATGATTGCATTTTATAATGTTGCCATTGAATACAATCTTGAAGAATTAGAAAATGAATTTTTCGCAGCAATTGAAGAACTAAAAAAATTAGATTTCATTGATAGTGAAGAATATTTACACCAAGCGCAAAAAGCGCAAAAATCAATTTTATGTGAAGGAGCGCAAGGTTCTTTATTAGATGTTGATTTTGGAACTTATCCTTTTGTAACTTCTTCAAATACTACTGCTGCAGGTGCCTGTACAGGATTAGGAATTGCTCCTAACAAAATCAAAGAAGTTTTTGGTATTTTCAAAGCATATGTAACTCGTGTAGGAAGTGGTCCGTTCCCAACAGAACTTTTTGATGAAGATGGTGCTACAATGGCAAGAGTTGGAAACGAATTTGGTTCTGTAACTGGAAGACAAAGACGTTGTGGATGGTTAGATTTAGTCGCTTTAAAATATGCCGTTCAGGTGAATGGAGTTACGCAGTTAATGATGATGAAAGGAGATGTTCTTTCAGGATTTGAAACTTTGAAAGTATGTACAGAATACATGTATAAAGGAGAGAAAATTTCTCATTTCCCATACAATATCGAACCAGAAAATGTAACACCAATTTATCAAGATTTCAAAGGATGGCAAGCTGATTTAACCGGCATGACTACTTATGATGAGTTACCAATTGAATTGAAAGAATATATCGAATTTATCGAAGCCGAAGTTGAAGTGCCTATTAAAATTGTCTCTGTAGGTCCAGACAGAAAGCAAACTATTTTAAAATAAAATTCTAAACGCTCTGATAATTCAGAGCGTTTTTTTTAGCTTATAAATCAATCCCAAAGCATGGAAAATCCAACTATTACGATTCAAAAAACCGAATTACTTTCTGATAATTGGTACCAATTAAACAAAGTGACCTTTGATTACAAAATGGGGGATCAAGATTCCGAAACTCAAGTTCGAGAAGTATACGATCGTGGCAATGGCGCTGTCATTTTATTATACAATAGCACTAATAAAACTGTGGTATTAACTAGGCAATTTCGACTACCCACCTACTTAAACGGTAATGCATCCGGAATGGTTATTGAAGCATGCGCTGGTTTATTAGATGCCGAAAATCCAGAAGAATGCATTATTCGTGAAACGGAAGAAGAAACAGGCTACCGACTTTCATCCGTAAAAAAAGTATTTCAATCGTATATGTCACCTGGATCAGTAACTGAAATATTACACTTTTTCATTGGTGAATACCAACCAAATATGAAAGTTTCTGATGGTGGCGGACTAGCCGAAGAACACGAAAATATCGAAGTGCTTGAGTATCCATTTCAGGAAGCCTACCAAATGATTGCTTCTGGCGAAATAATTGATGCCAAAACCATTATGTTGTTGCAATACGCAAAAATAAATCTCCCCTTGTAAAGAAGTCGCCAGTATATTTTAGTATTTTTACTCTTCAAATTCTTAAAACATTGACTTCTAATAAAGCACATACTTCGGCATTACAAGAAAAAGCTGGCATTTCGCAACCCGAAAGCATCAGTAGTCAATCGGCAGAAAATATCCAACAGTCTCGAAAAATTCAACCCACAGCTGAAGAACTCTTTCAAGGAATTTTAGCTGGAAACAGCACTGCTTTAAGTCGTGCTATTACTTTAGTCGAAAGTACCAATCCGATGCATTTGGCGAAAGCCAATACCATCATCAACAGTTGTTTGCCCCATGCAAAACAATCGGTGCGAATAGGAATTACCGGCGTTCCTGGAGTCGGAAAAAGTACCTTTATCGAAGCTTTTGGAAAACACCTGACTAGCCTTGGAAAAAAAGTAGCTGTTTTGGCAGTGGACCCAAGTAGTACGATCAGTCACGGAAGTATTTTAGGAGACAAAACCCGAATGGAATAACTGGTTAAAAATCCAAATGCTTTTATTCGTCCCTCAGCCTCTGGAGAAACACTAGGTGGTGTAGCTCGAAAAACTAGAGAAACCATAACCCTTTGCGAAGCGGCAGGTTTTGATACGATTATTATTGAAACCGTTGGGGTTGGCCAAAGTGAAACCGCTGTTCACAGCATGGTCGATTTCTTTTTACTCTTAAAAATTGCAGGTGCTGGCGATGAACTTCAAGGCATAAAAAGAGGTATTATGGAAATGGCCGACGCGATTGTAATCAACAAAGCGGATGGAGACAATATC
>ERZ1034365.380-NODE-380-length-24851-cov-3.235327_pt1 | contig 24851 bp, 24 predicted proteins | sample MGYA00520615_ERZ1034365 | MGnify/ENA primary metagenome ERZ1034365 (study PRJEB33736, sample SAMEA104284505) | Azolla filiculoides | biome: Urban; feature: Water surface; material: Ditch water | place: Netherlands | collected 2015-10-28 | depth 0-0.1 m ...
GATTTGTTTGTAAAATCTGATACTTTGAGGTTTGCACATTCTTTTGGCCAAATCCACTTAGCTGTTTTAATCATATGACGAATATGAAGTTTATCAGCTTTTGTTAATTTTAATTTTGCCACGCTTTTAACGCTTTTAACATTTTTAACAATTTTATAATTTAATTATTAATGATTTATAATCATCAATAATTCTACTAAATACTGTTTGTGCATATTGATTTCTATATGATATATCAATATCATAATCTCTTTTTGGATTACCAGATTTAATTATATTCCAATTATCTAATGTACTTGAAGAGTATAATCTAATATAACTTTGCGCAACATAAGACTCAGAATGGATTATTAATTTCCAATATAAATTATTATGTTTCATTAAAATAGTTTGTGTTCTACCACCATTTGAATGACATTCAACAATTCCAGTATCATCTATAATTTCTATAGAATTTAATAAACTTTTTAAAGTTTTTATTTCTTCTATTCTACTTTTAGTAGCTTTAGATTGTCTATTACTAATAATTTTTTTATCATTAGAACCATCTTCTTCATATACTAAACATAAAATTTCTTTTAATTTTTTAGTATTTAATTTCCCTAAAACATTATTTAATTCCTCCTTTAATTGATCTTTATTTAATTTATTAATTTCACTCTTTTTCATAACTTCACCTTTTTTCCAATTTTATTTTTCTGTTACAATATAACCAAATGGTACAATACCATCAACTATTTCTTCCCAATGTTTTTTAACATCTGGATGAACCATTCCGCTTTCATCTAAATTTTGTTTAGCTTTTGTTTGTAAGTACTCCCAAGTACTTCTAGTTATTGTTTTCTGAAATTTATCATAATATTGAGGATATAACATATTTTCAAAATTTACTAATTTGAATGGTACATTTTTTAAACCAATATCCCATTTTTTCATAAATTCAAACATAACAGCACTTCCTTGAAATCCAGTAATTCCACCTTGATCATCTTTATCCATAGCCCAAGCGGTTGCAACAGAACCAATAGCAATAGCATGACAAATAGTTCCATATCCGTGTTGATAATCATTTAACAAATGATTTAAAAATTCTGGTAATTTTTCCAAAGTCATATCTCTAGATTGTTCTTCCCACTCTTTAAGAATTCCCTGGAATTCTTCATTACCTTCACTTATTTTTTGCTTAACCTTTTCCATAACTTTTCCTTTATTTAATTTTATTGTTTTTGTTTTTGTATTTTTTAAAAGGTTTTCTACAAAGTTCATTTACATTATTTGGAAGATATTTTTCAAATACTTTTGCACAATGCTCACTACAAAATAAAATACCATCTTTAATTAAATAATTTTTATTTTCCTTACCTAAAATTCGTACATTAATTTCCTCTTTACATTTTGAACATTTAAATACCTTCATAATTTACCTTTTAATATATTTAGAATTTTATTATCGCCTTTTGGATTAATGTTATATGCTGCCGCAACATTAATTAATAATTGATTAGTAGGGACAATTAAATTTATCATCCCACTATTTACATGAATATAAAAATCACTTTTCCATCTTCTATGTAATTGATTATATCTAGGTACTGATGTATGTATAGTTTCATTTCTATCTTCATCTATACAAACCCAAGTTTCTGGTAAGGTTGTACTCGCCATATTATTTTCTCCTGTTTTTAATTCTCAAAATATGTTTCATCTAAAAAATTAATTAAATCATCTTTAGAAGCTTTTTCTAATTTTTTATTTGTGTACTCTTCAAAAAAATGTTTATTAATTAAAATTTCAAGTTCTTTTTTAAATTCGCTCATAATTATTTTATTAATGTTTTTAATTTTTCTCTATCGCCTTTATATTGTACTAAACAAGGTCTAAAATTTTCATATATTTTATCGTATAAAGGATTTTCTTTACCTCTATTAGTAATAAAAAAATCATCAAAAGTACAACCATGCGTGTGCATAGGATTACTTAACTGTCTATATAATACATTATAATCAGATAAGACTAATTGATCATTACCTCTAAATTTTTTAGTAGAGTCAATATTATTTTCTCTCAACCACGATAAAAAATCATCATGGTCAAGAGAAAAAATAGCTATTAATTTATTATAACTCATAGGTTATGAACATTTTGAAGAGCCACAAGCAACACAGGTCATACAACCTTCTTTGAATTCAAGATCAGTTGATCCACATTCTTCGCAAGTACCTTTAACTTTCACACCATCTTTGATATAACGTTTAATTACACGAGCAACACCATTTTTCCAAGTGTTAAGATGTTCGCTATTAAGATTAAGTGATTCAATTAATTCATACACATAAACCAATGGCATACCATGTCTCAATATTGATGAAATCAATTTAGCGTAGTTCCAATATTCTGGATTGAATTTATGAGAGATTCCAGTAGCAATACATTTTTTACCTTCGGCATCATAATATTCGATATCATATCTTTTACTACCATCTTCAAGAATATTTTTCACAATCTCACATTCTTTTACGTATGGTGGAAGATTTGATAATCCATTTTCATTTCTACCTGTAAATAATTCGTATGGTCTACCATCAATAATACCAACTACAGCAATCCATTTTTCTAAATTATTCTGGAATCTAATAACATCACCTTTAACTCTTTTAGGTCTTTTAGGTGCGTTATGCTCTTTAAAATTAGTTTCTTTAACTTGTTGTTCTTTAGTAGATGCTGATATCAAAACACCATCACGAGAACCATCACGATAAACAGTAATACCTTTACAGCCTGATTTCCAACCAGTTTCATAAACTTTAGCAACAGTTTCTTCAGTAGTGTTTTCAGGAAGGTTTACAGTAACTGAAATACTGTGATCAATGTGTTTTTGGATTCTACCTTGCATTTCTACCTTTTTAACCCAATCAACATCATTTGAAGTAGCTTTATAGTAAGGTGAAGTTTTAACAAATTCTTCTACCTGATCAACAGTTAAACTTTTGATTACATTCATATCATAGCCATTGGCAACAAACCAAGTAATTAAGTTATGATGAAAAACAGCATATTCTGTCCATGCAATACCCTCTGCGTCAACGAAGTCAACACGAGTGTTCTTTTCTGCTGGATTTATTTTTCTTCTACGTCTATAAATTGGTAAGAATACTGGTTCTATTCCTGAAGTAGTATTTGTCATTAAAGAAACAGTACCAGTTGGTGATATTGTTAATAACGCTATATTTCTACGACCATATGTAATCATATCATTATACAATTCCAAATCTTCTTCTTTGATTCTTAGAATAAATGGATTATCATTTTCTAATTCAGAATTATAAATAGGAAATGCACCACGTTCTTTAGCAAGTGTTACTGAAGTTCTATATGCACTTAATTTTAATTCTTTTACTACTGATTCAGCAAAGTCTGTAGCAGTATCAGTGCCATAGGTATAACCCAATGCAGCAAGCATATCACCCATACCAGTAATACCTAAACCTGTTCTACGTCCATCAACAGCTTTTGCTCTAATTTTTTCCCATAAATCAATTTCATATAATTTAATGAATTCATCTTCTGGGTCTGATTTGATTTTCTCTAATATTTTATCAATCTTTTCAATTTCAAGATCAACAATATCATCCATATAACGCATAGCTCTGTTAACATCAGCTTTAAACGCAACAAAATCAAAACGTGAACGTTTAGTAAATGGTTCAATCACATAGTTATATAAATTGATAGCTACCAATCTACAACTATCATAAGGGCATAATGGAATTTCACCACAAGGATTAGTTGAAGTAGTTTTAAATCCAAATTCAGAGTAACAATCTGGAATAGATTCATTTATAATATTATCCCAGAATAAAATACCAGGTTCTGCTGATTTCCAAGCATTGTGAATAACTTTCTTCCAAATATTAGAAGCATTACCTATTTTAGAAAATTTAGGAATAACTGCATCAATAGGGAATTGTTGAAGATAAGGTGTACCATCTAAAACTGATTTCATGAATTCATCATCAATTTTAACTGAGACATTTGCACCAGTAACTTTTCCTTGGGTGAGTTTTGCATCAATAAATGCTTCAGAATCTGGGTGTTTTGTTGATATTGAGAGCATTAATGCACCTCTTCTACCATCTTGTGCAACTTCTTTGGTTGTGTTGCTAAATCTTTCCATAAATGGAACTACACCAGTACTAGTAATCGCACTATTTTTTACTGGACTACCTTTTGGACGAATAAAAGACATATCAGTTCCTACACCACCTCTACGTTTTTCTAGTTGTGCAACATCCTGATCAATTTTCATAATTCCACCATAACTATCATTCTCTGCTCCAATTACAAAACAATTACTGATAGAAACAACTTGAAAATCATTACCAATACCACTCATAGGTGATCCTTGTGGTACAATTCTTTTAAAGTTTTTGATTGAGTCAAAGATTTCTTCTAATCTTAACGCATTTGGGTATTTACATTCAATCCTGTAAATTTCATAAGCTAATCTCCAATGCATATCATTGGGAGTTAATTCATAGAAATTATCTTCTGAATCTTTTAAACAATACTTTTTAATCCACACATCTGTAGATAGTTCATCCCCAGAGAAATACTCTAAAGTAGCTTTTCTTACTTCTGCTAACGAATAGATTTTTGTCATTTTTCTAATTAATTTAAAAATTTTATTTAATTTTTTATCTTGCAAATATATGCAAAACTTAAATAAATACAACACTTTACGTTAATTTCTAAATTAATTTTTGACAATTTTTCTAAATAACTATGAACTAGATATTTGATTTTTTAAATTAATAAAAATTTAATATTTGATGTCCTACGTGGATTCGAACCACGACTCTGAGGATCAAAACCTCATATGCTGACCATTACATAATAGGACAATTTATTCAATATATTGGTACATTTTCAACATTTATACCTGAAATAGGCTAATTTGTTAGATTTGTACCAATATATTTTAATTAAATGCTTCTTCCAAACCAATCAACAATTTTTGTAAATCAGCCTTATAGAATCCAGCACTGTTTGTGCAACCACATTCAACAATTTTATATTCTCCATTGGTAAGACATACGTCCATGATAAATGTCTCATTCAATTCAAATATATGAATCATCTTTCTTACATATGCAAATGCATCTTCATCAACAAATTCATCTGTACAGAATCTTCCACCCAAACTATATTGACTAGCAGTAATTATTTTACCTTTAATAATCCAAAATCTAATTTCTTTCTGTATTTTTTTAACAGATGAAATCTGAATTGGAGTATCTATTGATAATATACTTGAATGCCCATCAATTAATTTTTCTTCTCTAAATTTTTCCCACTGATCCATATCAAATACACGACCAGTAAAAACTTTACTATCATGCGTTGGTCTAGCAAAGAATAATTCTTCATTAAAGAAATCTTTATCACCAAATTTTATGATTTTACTATCATAGTTCAAAAGATTTTCTTTATAATATTTACTATAAACCATATAATCATGATTATCACATAATTGTGAACCAGGATACCAATTAAGTTTCTTGGCTAACCATGACATTTTCACTGCTCCAAATGGAAATACATCAGTTCTTTTAGTTTTAAATTTGAACATACGTGTATCACATGGAATTAATTTCACAATTTCGTAAGGTAATTGTAATCTATCCAACCCATTAATTAAACCCTGATAGTTTTCTTCTCTGAAAACATTTTCTTGAACTACGTAATACATTACACTTAATTTAAAAATTAGGGTGTTTGATGGGGATCGAACCCATGACCTTCTCAATCACAATGAGACGCTCTAACCAACTGAGCTACAAACACCATATAAAATGTTGGGTAGGTGGGACTCGAACCCACGACCCCATGCTCCCAAAGCATGTGCGCTACCAACTACGCCACTACCCAATGTAATTAAAAATAAAAAACCCTGCCAATCTAATTTGATTAACAGGGTTTTGTGTGGAGAATTTACACAATAGTTTTCCTATCAATCACTTGATATTAGTGGTTGATGTTGTTGCGGAGCTACTATGTTACAAATTATTCTCATTATATATTGTTATTAGTCGATACAAAGATAATACTAATTTTGTATCGTGAACTATAAATACTAAGAAATTTTAAAAAAGTTTTAATTTATGGTTGTTTTTGTAAAATTTTTTGAACTATTTCTAAAATATCGTTGTATCCATAGTCTTTTTGGATCATTTCTTGAAATATTTCTTCCAATTTATCTTCAAAATATTCACCAGCACTATAATCAACCTCTTCTTTTATATTTGGCGCATTATCAGTTTTATTTGATGGTACTATAAATCCAATATTGTTTTTATTATCCCAAACTTGTACTGGCTCGTGTCCTGTTTCAAATACAATTGTTGATGCTTTTGAATCTGGGTCAACATATTGACTACCATTTTGTGAAAATTCATTATATTCATCTTCAGTATAGAAACAATGTGATTGAGAAGCTGAGAAATATTTTTGTTGATTAGCAAAACTATCGAATGATGATTTATCGTGAAATGCTAGAGCATTTTTATTATTTGATAGTATTTTAACTGCATCAGGGATTAATGGTTTATCTATTGTAGTTATAAGATACTTATTTCTATAAATATTATCTTCATTTAATTTAGGTTTAAATGTTTTATCTAATTTAGACATTACCTCAAAAAGTTTGGTTTTACTATTATCTATTTTCATAGTTTTAAATTTTATAATAAATACTATTAATTTCAAATTATGTAAGTATTTATATGAAAAATAATATAATGAAAGATATTAAATCAATTATAAACGAAGAAATTGCATTATTAAGTGAATCATTTATTCATACTGATGATAATTTTATATTTAAACAAGTTATTACCAATAGTTATTTTTCTAACTACGACACTTCTAAAGATTATGATCTTAATATTACTGAAAGCAATATATTAGTAAATTGGCGAATTAAATTTTGGGTTAATAATTTTGGAATTGAAAACTTTATAATTGAAGTTGATACTATTGAAGGACAATATCTATTAGAAGAATACGATAAAATTTCAGATGAATTGGTAAATTCAACAGCTAAGAATATTAATGATATTAAATGGAATTTTGTTAATTCTGATGTATCACTAACTACTGGTGGTGCTTTATATATTAGCTCTTTAGATTTTGATTTTGAAACAAATACATGTACAGTAAAATTTTAAACAATGAGTGATCCAAAACAAAGATTATTTGAAGTTATGATGAAAGTAAATCCTAGCTTTAAACGCATTAACGAATTAGGTGCTAAAATGGCTGGTATTGCTATAAATAGAAATATTGGTGGTGATCAAAGAACACAACAAATCAGTAAAGATGCTGTAACTAGTTTATTTAGTAAATATGTTGGTAAAGATATTCCTTTTTTCATGGAAGTTAGAGAAGGTGATAAACCAACAAAATATCAGCTAATTGAAGTCACATTTGGTAGAGATATGTCGATGCGTACTGAATACTCTAGTATTGATAATGGTGGCGATTATGTATTAAAACTACATTTTTTTAATCCAACAGGTGAAGAAAATGATTCGCCATATGCTGAAAATAAAAAAGAATTTGTAGCTACATATGTTTTAAGTAAAGATGCTTATAATAGTCCATCAGATATTTATTTTTATAATCAATATGCCATAAATTTGTTATTATTCGCTGCATTAACAATTAGAAAAGCTTATTTTAATGCTTTCCCTAAATATAAGAAATTTAGAACTGATAATCATCAAGGTAGTTCGGATATGGTGTTAGATCAAGAAGCTACTGAAGCAGCAATGAGAACTAGATTAAATAAAAGGTCATTTAGACAATTCCAATTTGATTCAAAAAGTTTAGATAATAGAAACCATGATAAACCTGAACCACCTGACTACTTTTAGTCTATCTGGCAATATCTGGCAATAATATATAACACGAAACCCTAGCATTTACTAGGGTTTTATTTTTTATCTGGCAATATCTGGCAATTATCTACCATATAGTTGCTTTCTTAGTTTCTCTTGATTTGTTTTAGGTATTACCTTTTTTTTATCAGTAATCTTTAAAGGTTTTCCACAACCACAATCATCTTTTTTAGGATCAGCCATTATAATAATCCTTTAATTAAGGTTTCTTTTATACATGATTTTATAAATAATTCTTTAATTTTATCTGGTGCTTTATCATACATCTGGAAGTTCACAGTATCCCCATTATTTGCCTTAAGTACTGCGCTTATTTGAAGCCATTTAATATTATTGATATCTTCTTCACTATTTAGTTGCCCATCTAAAATATCGACTCTATTACCAGTAAATTCAATATCGAAATTATTGTTTTCATATTTAAAATTGATAGTAATATCAAGATCAATAAAATTGTCTGTAATATCACCATATTTTCTAAACATGCTATTTAAATCTTTATTATCGACATAAGCTTGAACATTACCTTCGATAGTATCTAAAATAAATTTCTTTTGAAATTCATCTTTATATATTATAGAAATATCTTCTTTTTCTTTGACACGCTTATCATTATTTAAATAATCAAAATTAGATACTTCTTCCTTAATTAAATCAATTAGTTTTCCCATTTTATTTATATTGTTGCAATGCTCCATTTATTTAAAGGACAAAATGATTGTGGTGAACGTGTTTTTGCTGGCATATAACAACCACATTGTTTGCAAGCATTGTATTCATTCAACTGATCACATTCTTCAACACAAATTCTCATTCTCTCTTTTGCAACTACTTCAATAGCTTCGTTTTCAAAGATTAGGTTTTTCCAACCTATAAAAATTTCTTCAAGTATGTTATTCATTATTTTTATATTTAAATATATAAGTTTTACATTTTCGTTTATTATTACATGATGATGATACTACTGATTGAGATACACCACATTTATTAGCAGCTTCATTTGCTGAACCATATTCATTTAAATAATTATTATCTAAATCAAATACAAGTACTGGTTTCATTTTAGATTCAGAAAGTTTTAAATCATGTTCTTTAGTTCTTGGATGTTTAACTCCTTTTAACGAATTTGATATTTTTAATCTGGTTTCTAATGTTACTGGTCTATCAGTACAATTTTTTGCTAAAGGAGTACAATTATAACCATTAATATATGAATCAAAATAATCTATCCAATATTGTTCTCTATCTATAATTTCATATTTAGTACAATATTCAATTATCTCAAATATGAAATTTTCTATACCATATTTATTATATGAATGTTGTAATTTATTTGAATGATGTTTATTATTCGATAAATTACTAATATGTACTCTTTTCCTTCTGGTTAATCCATTACATGAAGAACCTATATATATTTTATTGGTTATTAAATTTTTTATTTTATATATACAAGGTTCTTTATCCATAACGTTTAAATATAAATACTATATGTTTTAAAAAACAAAAGCTATGAGGATATCACAGCTTTTGTTTTCTTATAGTTTCTGAACCTCAGTAATGAAATCTGCCAAATCTTCGTGGGTAAACGTCCATTTGCTTTTATTCATTAATTCAACAAAAACTTTGAAATCAGCATCTTCAAATTTAATTACGTCAACTGAATCATTAATTACGTTTTGTAATTTAGTTCTGGCGAGAACATCATCAATTGAATATCCATTATCTGATGGTGATTTAATAACCTGAGTTGCAAAAAACTTTGTGGTTACATGTTTTTCAGCATCTTCTAAAAGAGAATACTCTTTAATTTTTAATTCTTTCATAAAATATATATTTAATATGCAAATATATATAAAATATATATTTATCCAAATTATTTTTAATAAATTAATGTTTTATACATTAATCTTGATGTATTAACACCTAAGAATAAAAATTTACCACCATCGTCTGATGTTACAACTTCCATTAAATTACCAATATGTGCAGTTCCTTGAAGAACTGTTGTTTGAAAACCACCATCAACCCTCATTGTTTTTAAATCTATAGCACCTACATAAATAAAATCAGATGCTACGCCAATACTATAATAAAAAGTATCAGCACCATCATAAGCATATGATGAACCAGTATTAAATACTTCTGATTGTGGTGAATAAAAAGTTGTTGAATCCCAATAATCATTAATCATATCATATAAATCAATAATATTTGAACCACCACCACGAATAGAAAGAATATATCTTCCTTTATCATATGGTTTAGTTACACCATATAACCATTTTATTTCAATTCCTGTTGATCTAATAGGAACACCTAATATAGTATATGTTGTTGTAGCATCAGGTGCTGTACCAACTGCTGAAAATGTTAATACTGTTGCAGTATTTGAAACAATTGTAGCTTCCTGTCTTTGACCAGTACCAGAAGTAAAAACAACTCTTTTACCTGCCCATTTATTAGCTACCCAATTTTTTGTTGAATCAGCAAGTGTTGTTGTTGCAAAAGTTCCAGTTGCAGTACCATATGTACCCATAACAGCATATTTTGTAGTTGTATCTGGCGTAAAACCTAGTGTTGTTAAGGTTAATGATGTTGCAGCATTAGCTGAAATAGCTACTTAACTACCAACACATGTACCAGCTAAAATTCTAACTTTATAACCTAACCACTGATTAATTGCCCATGATTTAGTTGTATCTACTAATGTTGTAGTATTACCACTTGTAGCATGACCTTCACCATTTTCTGAAATTAAATCATATGCTCTATCACGACCAAAAGCTTCTGGATTAAATATAGCATATCTTGAAGTACCATTAACACCTGGAGTAATTGTTGCAACAGTTAATGTTGTTGAAGTATTTGACGTAATTCTACGTAATTGTGTAGTTTGAGAAGTACCAGCAACTTCTAATTTAACAATTTTACCAACATGCTCATTATTCACCCAATTCTTATTTGAATCAACAATAAGTGTAGCACTTTGTGAAAAGGCAGCAGTTGCCGATCCAGCAGCAGTAATTATAATTTCAAACGTATTTAAAGCATCAATTGCTAAAAGAGGATAAGTACCTGCCCATAAAGCATCACCAGTAAATGTAACACTATCACCTACAGCTAAATTAACGTTAGATGTTGTAGTTATTCTACCCACAGTACCTGTTGATGCTATATTTACAGTTAATGCATTATTACCAGCACCAGTAATAATAGTTGTTGCTTTAGTACTACCAGTAGTATAACCATTACCAGCAGCAAATAATTCTACGCCTGTAACAACACCACCAGCACTAATTGAAGTAACAATACCTTTTCCAATTGTACCAACAGTTGTTATATTGAATGTATCACCTACAGCATAACCAGAACCACCATTTGTTGGTGATGGATTTAATGCTGTAATTGCACCAGTATATCTTGTAGCAGATGCAACACCATAAGCTTCTTGACCATTATACATTACAGCCATATTTCTTACTGTACCATAATCAATACTAACACCAGTAATCCATTGGTCATAATCTATTTGGTATTGATACATTGATGAACCACCATTACCTGCAACAAATATTTTTTTAGTTTCTCCTCTTATTTCATAAGTAGATGTATCATCTGGCTGAGTATCAAATGGTCGTTCAGTTTCAATATATGTTGCTCCATTAGCAACTATTCTACGTTTTTGACCAGTACCAGTACCACTAGTTATTCTTAATTCAAAATTACAATATCTATCAACCTCATAATCCTTAGTTGAATCTACTAATGTTCTTGTTGTTGCTGTTGTACCTGTTCCAGATTGAAATACAGTTTCTTTAGTAATAATTTCCATCGAAAAGTCAGTACCAAGTGTTGCTGTCAATAAACCACCTAAAGGTGTTTTTGTTGTCCAAGTATCCGATAATACATCATAATATTGAAGCGAACTCCAAGGTGCTGAAGCTAAACTGCTCAACATAAAAATACCGCCACCTTTAATGACAAAACTAGAACTTTGATCTGGTTCTATTGTCCAGTTAGAATCTACAGTTATTATATTGGTCTCAATATAATAATTTGCTTGATTACCAGCAGTAGCTACTGGAACAGCATATGGAGCAGTACCAGAAAATGCTATATTATTCCAAACCTCTAGTTGTTGACTATTAGCATCTTGAAAATAAAGTGTATTTGTGTCATTATATAATATTTTTCTAACTTGAGAAGCACCTGTACCTGCAACAACTCTAACTTGATAACCAATCCATTGGTTTATTTTCCATCTTTTAGTGGAATCAGTTAATAATGATGCTGATGCTGCTGTTACCATACCAGATTTTTCAACTTTAACACCAGATGTTGAAATTATTGTTCGTTCCTGACCAACTCCTTTACCTGCTTGTATTTTAATTTTAAAACCAATTAAAGTATCACCATTTAATCCAGCAATTTTCATAGTATTAGTACCACCAGTAGATAAACAATTACCTCTAAAACCTTCATCTGCTGAATATTTTATAGTAGAAGCTGTAACAGCAGCGACAGGCGGTGAAGCTAATTTAGTGTACATATCTTTCCAAGTATCATACCTATAAAACAAAGCTCCAGATAAATAATAAATATACCTACCTATAGTATCTTTAGATGTAGTCATAGAAGCTAAAGCATTTGTAGCTGTTCTATATTGCGCAGTTGGTAACCATACAGGTGTGTCCCAAACTTTTTTATTATTATTTGTATATGCCATAATTTGTTATTTAAAATGTTACGTTCATTCTTAATGATTCAGCAAATGCTAAATGTGCTATATTAAATTGTTGGTCTAATGCATTTAAACCACCAATATTAACTTGATTAGGTAATGCTGGTAGATTAGTTAAATTAGTTACAGTATTAACAGTTGTTACTGTAGCTAATGTTGGTAATGATGATATACTACCAACATCGACAATAGCTCTACCATTAGCAGTAACAGTTATCCCTAAAGGTTTTAATAATTGCACAATTTGTCTAAGTAATCTATCATCGTTTTCTAATTTATCTGTTAATATGGTTAATAAATCAGTCATAGAAACACCATCATCATAAAATATTTGAAGATCATCCAAAGCATTCATTGAAGTGGTATTATAAGCTAATGTTATAACATTTCCAGAAACAGTTGCAGTATTTCCAGTAATATTAAACTGATATAAATTTGGTTTACTACTATTACTAACGTTAGTTATTAACAATAAACCTTCTAAAGTGATATCACTATATTCATTTAATCTAATTTGTCTATTAGCTGGATCGAAACTATAATTTGTAATTAATTTTTTCATATAGATAAAGCTATTTGATACGCTATCAAGTTATTTTCTAATTCTTTCAATGCTGTACTATTAGTTCCACCACCAATATCATTAATATTTACACCACTGTCAGCAATATCACCATTTGTTGAAAAAACAATAATATTACTAGTTGAACCAGTAACCTTAGTTATTTTATTATTTAAAATAGTGTTAGTGTTACCACTGTAATTCATAAATACTGATAATCCAAGAAAGTTATTATCTACCTCAGTTTTATTATAATAGATAGTAGGTAATGTTGTACCTGTAAAACCACTAAATGTAGTAGTATCCAATTTACTATCCCAATAAGATTTTTCAGTGCTAGTTACATGTAAAAAATCGTTATCACCATTTAATGCACGTAATTGTGAATGTCTAATTTTATTTGGGTTATTTATAAAAGCTCCATAACCATCACCAACAGCATATATTATTTGAACATCATTAACTTTAGTTGTTTTAGCAAGTACTCTTGCGCCCATTCTATCAGTTTCAACTAAAATAAAATTTGGCTGTGTTGTATTAAATTTTATCCAAGTATCAACACTATTATTAATTTCATCACTCCATACTGTAAATAAATCAGTTTCACTATTATCTAAATGTCTAGCAAAATATGTAACACCTAATTGGGTTACACCATTTACACTATCAACATTACCATAAAAATTAAAAGACCATAAACCACTAGGAAAATTAGTTACACCAACACCTAGCGGATAAATATATGTATGTAAAAGTTTATCGCCATCACTTTCTGTTACTGTATGTGTATGTGCCGAAGGTAATATATCGGGAGTATAAGTTAAAGATTTATACCCACTAATATCAGAATCATATTCACTAAAATATAAGTTATTAGCATAACCACCAGAAGGTGGTTCAATTAATTGAAAGACATTATCATCACGTAAAAATTTATTTTCACTATTTGCAACGAAAGCTAAATTATTTTGTTTATTATTTAGGATTGTTGTTAAGCCACTAACTTGTGACTGCGTAATAGTAATTGCACTTTGAACATAATGAATACTAGTATCACCAGTATGTGAATTAAAATCAGTGCCTAATGTATAAATACCATGAGTATGTCCAGTACCAGACTTACCAGCTAAATCACTAATTAAATTACTTACTTGTGATTGAGTGATTGTAATAGCTGACTGTACGAAATGGATACTAGTGTCACCAGTATGAGTATTGAAATCACTACCAATAGTATATTGACCATGTGTATGACCAGTATCAGATTTACTAGCAAGATCAGAAATCAAATTACTAACTTGGCTTTGAGTAATAGTGATAGCTGACTGAACAAAATGAATTGAAGTATCACCAGTATGAGTATTGAAATCACTACCAATGGTATATTGACCATGTGTATGACCTGTACCAGACTTACCAGCTAAATCATTAATTAAATTAGTTACCTGACTTTGATTAATTGTAATTCCTGATTGAGAATTAAAAAAATATTCAGTAACAGCATTTATGGTTGGATAATTTACAGTATTGCCAGTATCAGTTATATGATTTACCTTATGTATAACTAATTCATAAGTAGTTTGTCCACTATTAGGTAATATTGGGTTTTTATCCGATATTAATAGCATATCATTATTAGCATCCAACGTACCCTTTGTTGGATTAACAATTTCTATATATTCTAATATATTGTCTGGATTATCTGTTAAAATGATTTCGCTCATTATTAAATATTTTTTATTGTGTTATTTAATAAACTATTATCAGTAATATCTACCACAAATATTTTATCATAAACATTATCTATATCATCAATATCAACCCACTGAAATTTAATTTCAGCAAATAATATTTCATTAGGGTGTTGTGATGTAATATCATTAGGAACTATAAAATCATAAGCATATTCGTTTATAAAAATTAGTTCAGTATAACCACTACTACCTGCTTTATTATATTTAATTAACTCTACAGTAGGGTTACTTCTACTTTTAACTAACACCTTAATATCTAGCATAGTATATAGATTCTTATAAGTACCATCAGCATTTCTATATCTAATAGTTTTTCTTATATCAGAACCAGCAGTTATTTGTGGTATATAAGTAACTGTTTGATATTGGTTTATAATTCGTCCACCTCTTGTAACAGTTATATTATAATTAGGATTTTTATAAACTTCGTATTCAAGATTATTTAATATTTCAGCAGAATTTAATGCTTTAGTATATAATCTAAGTTTTTGAATATTACCAATATAATTATCATTAAAATAGTTTTCTATTAGTAAACCATTTTTAGCGTTATCTTTTGTTATTGTAGTACCAGATGTGACTGCTGAAACTGAATAAGTATAGCCACTTGTACCACTAATAGCGGTAACTACATTATAATGATATGAGTTTTTTAATCCAAATGATCCACCACCCCATGATATATTAAATGGTACACCTAATTGTTTTTCTCTATCGTTGTTTATTTCAACAAAATAAAATTCATCGAAATCACTAACTTTCCAAAAAAGTCTACCATTAACGTAAAAATTTAGATCGCCTTTTCTTCGTGGATAACATTTATAAATATCGTTATCGTAACCAGTTATTATTTCATATGGTTTAAATACTATATCAATTTGTGTCCAACCAATTTTAGATAATTGTTTTGGTGATTCACCTTGAATTAGATTTGCGTTTTCATCAATTAGTTTATATTTTAATTTTTTATCGGCTGTTAATTCAAATGAAATGATATTATTTTTAATATTATCTACCTGCATTGAACTACTATCAATCATTACTGTAGATTCTTCTGGTTTTTGAAACTTATCTAATTTAACTTTTTCTTTTGTATTGGAAATAAAATAATTACCTTCAGATGTTGTTAGACCAGTATAATTTACTGTATATCCTGTTTTACCATTACCATATAAATAATAAGCTTCAGATTCAGGATATGTTTTATAGGGGTATGGATACGTTCCACCTGTAACAGTATTTCCTGTTGGTGGTGTAAGAATTGCTGCTTCACCATTATAAAATGGATTATATTTATCTTCAGCTCTTAATCCCATAGTATAAAAAATACCTTTTGAATTAGGAAGTATTTCTATTAAAGTTTCAATAGTAAAACCATCATTACTTCTTGCTGGAAACAATTCATAGTTATAATCAAAAAGTTTAAAAAATCCTTGAAAGTATCCACCATCCAAATTAAAATAATTACCAACACTTGTTCCAGTAACCGAATTAATATTTAGATTTTCAAAAGAAATAGTATTACCTGTTTCAGAATAAGCACCAATTCTAAATAACTTAAAATAAATATCATTTTTATTCAGAAATAGTTCTGATATCATATTATCAACTCTTCCATTATCGAAAGCAGTTAAACCAAAATCAAGTAAATTTAAATCATCAGAAACCGCACTATTCCACTTATTTATACTATTTAAAGTCAATTCAGAATTTAAGTTCCATGAATTGTAATTAGTAGTATCTATTTGAATTGCTAAGTTATCTAATATTAAGTTTTTTGCTCCACATGTAGCCATAATTCACATTTTTATATAAATACTATTCTTTATTTATTTAGTAAGTATTTATAAGAAAAATAATTATGCCACAAATGGATACAGACGAAAAAAAAGATAAAGGACTCCTATTTGACAATATATGTGAAATAATTAAAGAAGTCATTGAACCATCAGCAGTTGACGTATCTTCTATCGTTATGAATGATGAATTATCACCACTACTTTGGATTGGTGATACTATGATACAAGACGTTAGACAAGTTTTACTTAATAACGTTAAAAAATTTATTCAATTTTCTGAATTACAAACACTTAAATTTTCTGATATTATTCTAACAGGTAGTATGGCTAATTACAATTATGGTGATCATTCAGATATTGATATTCATATAGTTTTAGACTTTACACAATTATCTGATGATAAGAATTTTGTAAACGATTACTTAAAAATAAAATCAATGTTATGGCAAGATAATGTACCTGTTAGTATAGGTGGACATTACATTGAATATTATTTTCAAGATGTGAATGAATCACATCACTCTTCTGGAGTTTATTCGATTTATAAAGATAAATGGAATAGAAAACCATTAAAAAATATTATTAATATTGATACTGAAAACATTAGGTTGAAAACAGCATACTATGTTAATAAAATTGAGGACTTGGAAAATACTGAAGATTTAGATGCATTCAATATTAAATATAAAGATTTAAAGCAGAAAATTAAAAGATTTAGGCAATGCGGTTTAGATAAATCTGGTGAATATTCAACAGAGAATTTAGTATTTAAAATTTTAAGAAATAATGGTTATTTAGAGAAACTAGTTAATCTTAGAAATGATAAGTTAAGTGCCGAATTATCTTTGGATTAAATAAAAATTATAAGAAATTAAATTTTTAAGATTTTATAAGTATTTATATAAAAATTTAATTTCAAAAACATAAAGAAATAAATAATAAATTATCTACAAATGAAGAAAATATCAAACCCAGCAGCATTTTATTCAAGGCTACAACAGTTAGCAGAAGTGAATAAATCTGGAGTAAAAGAATCCAAAAATCGTGGTATAGGTACATTAATTGATTATAGAAAATCTGTTGATGGTACTTCTTATGGTATCGTAAAAGAAAACCATCATTACTACATTAAAAAAGCAGGTCTTAAAGAAAATCCAGATGCTTCTGATTTTACATATATTGGTGGAATGGAGAACATTACTGAATATCAGTATAAATCACTTGCTGAAGCAGATAAGAAACGTAATATGATGTTACACGTAATTAATGAATCTGCAACAATTACTTCCAATAAAGGAAAAACCAAAATTCTTAAAGAAGATGTTGTTGATGAAGATGTTGTTGATGATAAAATTAAATCAATGAGTCACACAGCAAATAAATTAGATGGTGCAACTGCTGCAAAGAAACAGGCAATGGCTACACCAAATCCTGAAGTACCTGATTTAGCTGATGATCAACCAATTCCTGATGGTGAAGAACCAGAAACTGGTGAAGAAGGTGGACTTGATGCTGAAGAACCAATTCAAGATCAAACTGACGATGAAGAATTTAATGATATAATGAGTGACCTTGCTAAAGGAACTGAAAAAATCAATAATAAAGAATTAACTAAACCACAAGTAGAAAGTATTTTTAATACAATCGTAAGTGCTATAAAACCAGGTTTAGCTCAATTTGATGTAGATGAACGTGAAAAATTAGCAGAACCAGTTATTAAAGCTGAAGATGTTGATGGTGCAAGCGATCTTGAAAATACTATGCCAGCAGATGATGAAGAATCACTTGATCTAGCTGAAGCTGATGAAGATTTAGATGGTATAAGAGCAAGTCTCGAAAAAATTAAAGGTGAAAAACAGGCTAAAGGTGAAGAAGGTTTTGATGTTGAAGAAATGCTTCAAAAATATTTCACTAATAATACCAATAAATTACAAGTAGAAAATGAAGAAGATAACACTGATGAAATGAAATGTAACGAATGTGGTACTTTTGGACAATATGCTGAATCAAGAGGTTACAGCAAGAAAGCATTAGTTGAAGCAGATAATGATGTTAAAGCTAGTATTATTTCTGGTTATATTAACGCATTCAATGAAGGAAAAAATCATGGCGATGCTAAAGTAATTTCAGTTTTAGCTAAGAGAGCTATTGTTGAAAGTCTTATTAATGACTATGGTCATGCCAATTATGTTGAAACACAATTGAAACCACAGCTTAAAACCTTAAACGAAGCTAGTTACAAATCAAGAGTTAAATTACTTAGCGAAGAGTTTCAAATTGGTACAACTGGAATTGAAGGTGGAACAAGTGCTGAAACTACAGACAATGAAGAATTAAAAAAATTGGTTAGTAAAGTAGGTGATCCTGAAAAAGCTAAAGAAATGCTTAAAGACCTTGTTGGAAGTAGCATGAATGAAACCGAAATGGATGAAATTTTTGGTTTAGGCGATAAGTTTGGTGCAGCTAAAGATACTGTATCAAATGGTATTAACGCAGTTAAAGATAAATATAACCAAAACTTAAAAACTCGTCAAGATGCAACTGCTGCTAAAAAAGCAGAAGCAGATAGAATTGCTGCTGAAAAAGCAGAAGCAGAAAGACAAGCTCAATTAAGTGGTGCTAGGGACGTTTCGGTTCAAACTATTCAACAACATGCACAAGCTTTGGTTGATGAAATTAAATCATTGAACGCTAATAGAGTAGCAAGAAACAAAGCTGAATTACCAGCAGATTCTTTATTTAGAAGTATGGCTAACCAAGTTAAATCTGGTGCTGCTGTTGATCTATCTAAATCTAAAAAAGGTTGGACAGACGAAAGTAAAGGTTTACCTACTGGAACAGTTGAAGTTCAACCAAATATGCTTCAAGAAATTGAAGATGATGATTTAGAAAACGAAATGCCTGATGATATCGAAGTAGGTGGTGATGAAGAAATGGGTACTGAACCAGAAATGGGTGATGAATCAGCTTTAGATGCTCCTGAAGGAGAAGATGATGATATAGAAACTCTTGATTTAGGTATGGATATGGAAGAACCAGAAATGGGTGCTCCAGAAATAGGATTTGCTCCTGATTCAGCTAATTTGGGATTTGATTCAGGTGTTGGTGGTAGTACTAGCGCAATTGATGTAAGTGTTGATGGTAACAATAAAACTGTTAATATTAAATTAAATGAAGCTCTTAGTGCAATTAAAGCTGCTGGAACTGCATTAGCAAAAGCTAATGGTGGTAAAGCTAAACCAGCAGCAGTAACAAATACTAACACTAAAGCTAGTAAACAAGAGAAAACTGGTGGTACTGCTCTAGCTGGTGCTAAAGGTTCTGCCAAAGCTACTGCTAAAGCTGTTAATGAAAGCGAAGAAAAAACTAAAAAATATATTCGTGCTAAATTAGAAGAACTTGCTGGATTTAGAAAACCTATGTTGAATGAATCTAAAAAGTCTCCAGCATTGAAAAAACTGGACGAAATGATCACAATCGAATATAACAGAAGTAAATAGATTAAATGTTTTTATCATAAAAAGAATCCTTCAGAAATGAGGGATTTTTTTTTACAATAATCTAAGTATTTATTATAAAAAATTATAATATGAAAACTGACATCAATAACGAGTTAAAATTAATTTTTGTATACGAAGTGGGTTATAATATAAAAAAAGACGAAAAAATCTATGAATTTATATTTTCTAAGGATGAAACCAATGTAGATTTTTAAATGTGGAATTGGGATTTATTGCCAGCGTATAATAATGCAACCCCACCAACTGATGATTACGTTGATGCAGTTGTCACATTAAAAACAAATAAATTTGATTTATATTGTTTAAGTGAATCACCTGAACGACCATATACACATGGATATCATACTATTCAAGCAATAGCTTATGAAATACCTAAAGAAGAAAATGATGGTTATGCACAATATGAAAACTTAATGGAAGATCATGAAGATTTACCATTACTTGTTTTTCATTATGGTACAACACTTGCATCAATCAAAGAAAGATTATATGTAAGAAATATAGTTTTAAAAAATAATGAATTTGTTGATGTATCAGCATTAAAAATATAGTACTTGGACACTAGCATGGACATAGTGACCAAGTTAATGTCCATGCTAGTGTCCAAGTTAAATTAATCTATTATGAAAATTGAAGATTATAAAGATGATGAAGAGGTAAAAAAACCTGATAAACCCAATAAAAAAATAATCAAACAGGAGAAGGTATATGAACCACAACCTATTGAAGAAGATGATATTGAGTATCCTGAAAACACGCCACCTGTCGTAGGTAGATTAGGGCCTACAGAAGAAGAATTAAAAGAACGTAGAAAATTAATTGATAAGTTAAGAAAAGAACTTATAATTGATGAACCTATTATTTATACTAAAGCTGGTGAATATAAAAAAGTATCTGATTTAACTTTACATGAGCAAGAGGATGAATTTGTAAAATGTAAAATAAATCCAATCTATTTTATTTGTACATATCTAACAATTTTTGACCAGACACAAGGTGATGGTGGTTTAATTGTACCCTTCAAATTATTTCCATTCCAAGTTGACTTAATTAACGATTATATCAATCATAGATTTGTTATTCCTAATAAGTATAGACAGGCTGGTATTTCAACAGCTACTTGTGCTTATATTGCTTGGTATGTGATGTTTAACAGAAATAGATCAGTTGCAATTGTTGCCAATAAACAAATGATGGCTGAAAATGAGTTAATGAAAGACGTAGTTGATTTCATTGATGGTTGCCCATCGTTTCTTAGACCTAAAACAGGTAAGTTAGAAAAAAGCGATAAAAAAGGTAATAAATCAGGTAAAGATTTAAAAGATACTCAAGCATTGAAAAAATATGATAATGGTTCAGAGCTTGCAGCTTTCTCTTCTAAAGGACTTCGTGGTTATACACCTACATTACTTTATTGGGATGAAGTAGCTTGGACAGAAAAGAATGATGTTTTCTGGACAGCAACTAGACCATCTTTACAAACAGGGGGTCGTGCTATTATGGTTAGTACTCCAAATGGTTTGGATGCAGTTTATTACAAAACTTTTGAAGAAGCAAGAAAGGATAAAAATAATTTCTATGCTGTTGAATTATGGTGGTTTAATGATCCACGATACAATAAAAACCTTGCTTGGTATAAAAATAAAGGTCAACAGGATGAAATTAAAATTGATGATACTGATTTTAGTTACGAAAAAAGATTACAACTTAAATATGATGGTTGGGAAGCTGGAAGTCCTTGGCTAGAAAGCCAGATTAAGGAAGCCAATGGTGATATACGTAAAATTAAACAAGAAGTTTTATGCTCATTTCTTGGTTCTGGTGATAACTTTATAGCTGAAGAATATCTTAAAAGAATACAGGATTTTGAACAAAGAGAACCACTTAGAAAAGAATATGTTGACCTTAATATGTGGATATTTGAAGATGCTATTCCTAACGAAGAATATATTATGGGTGTAGATGCATCACCTGGTCATGGTGATGATAATTCAACTATTAATATATTGAAGAAGAGAGAGATAGTAGAAGAAAAGACTATCATTAAAAATGGTAAAGAGAAGCGACAACGAATAAGACGATACGAAGTAGAACAAGTTGCAGAATATTATGGAAAATTACCACCAGATCAATTGGCAGAAATGGCATATCAGTATGGTAAGGCATATAATGATGCATATGTTGTAGTTGACGTAACTGGTGGTTATGGTATTCAGTCAGTAACTAAATTAATGGAGTATGGATACGATAATTTTCATTATGCTGAAGTATCACATAAACCAACTAGAGATATGTTGAGTGGATATATCAAAAAAGGGCAAAGGAAAGGTGATGGTACTATGGTCGATCTAGTTCCAGGATTCTTTATTGGTAATAATCGTGCATCAGTTCTATTGGAATTGCAACGTTCTATACATCTTAAATTATTAACAATCAGATCAGAAAGAACTTTATCAGAACTAAATACATTTGTGACTGTATCTGGAAGTAGGGTTGCTGACCATAAACGAACCTTTCATGATGATTCAATCATGGGATTGTCAATAGGTTTATATGTTATTAATTACGAAATGGTTAGAGGTAATAGAAGTAAAAGTTTTACAGAATCAATGTTAAATGCTTTACTATCTACCAATGATATTAATAGAATTAATAAAGAAAAGGGTGTTGTTAATAAACCTAGAATGAATGTGAACCCTAATCACCCATTAAACCCTTATATTGTAAATAATTGGTTATTTCATGGGATGAAGCCAAAATAAAAAAATAAAAGTATTTATAGTAAACTTTTCATAAAAATAAAAGTATTTATAATAAAGTATAAAAAATTATAAAAATGGCAGATAATAAGAATAGAACAATATATCAGGATTTAAATTGGAAAAAAGTTTAAGTTAATTATCACAGTTTTTTCTTTAAATAAATTTTTGAATTTTGATAGCGTTGGTGGTAATAGTAATTTAACTACTGGTGTAAATGCTTCTCCAAATTCTCAAAGCAGAAAGATAATTATCAAAGGTAATACACCTGAAGAAATTTATCGTAAAGGACTTGAAATTGAACAAAAACAGAAACTTCAAGATAAATTCTTTAGAAGTACTGATAGGGGATTTCAAAAAGCAATGCAGTATGAAGCTGCCAGATTACCAGCATATATTGATTATGAAGGAATGGAGTTCTATCCTTTAATCGCATCAGCATTAGATTTATTTATGGAAGAAGCTACTACCATAGGTACAACTGGTAAAATGCTAAATATTTATTCAAACAAAGAAAGAATAAAGCTAATACTAGAAGATTTCTTTTATAATATTGTTAATGTAAATACTAATCTACCATTCTGGACACGTAACGTTGCTAAATATGGCGATAATTTTGTTGGTTTATATGGTGAACGTAAAAAAGGTATTACTTCTGTACGTCAATTAGTTAACTATGAAATAGAACGATTTGAAAGAGTACAGGAAGGTAAAATGAGTATTAAATTCAAAGAAAGAATGACAGGCGATGAATTTAATACATTTGAAATGGCACATTTTAGATTACTTGGTGATGATAAAATGATTCCATATGGATCAAGTTCACTTAATAAAATTAGAAGAGTATTTCGACAATTAGTTTTGGCTGAAGATGCTATGTTAACATATAGATTAATCAGAGCTGGTGAAAAGAAGGTATTTAAGATTGACGTTGGAAACATTGATGAAGATGATGTAGAAGAATACATGTATAAAGTATCTGAGAAGTTTAAAAGAACACCTCAGATTGATCAAAATAATGGACAAATAGATTATCGTTTTAATATAATGGGAGTTGATGAAGATATTTTTATACCAGTTAGAAACGCTAATGTACAAACAGGTGTTGATACATTACCAGGTGCTTCAAACTTAAATGATATTAATGATATTAGTTATTTACGTGATAATCTGTTTATTGGACTTGGAATACCTAAACCATTTTTATCTTTTCAAGATGCTTCTGGTGGTGGTAAAAATATGGCACAGTTTGAAATTAGATTTTCAAAGAAAGTAAATAGAATTCAACAAGCTATGATTCAAGAGTTGAATAAAATGGCTATGATTCATTTATATTACCTTGGATTTGAAGCTGAAGATTTAAATAATTTTGCGCTTTCATTAACTAATCCTTCAACACAGCAAGAATTATTAAAAATTGAATTATTACAATCAAAAGCTCAAGTTTATAATGATATGACCAGAGCAGAAGCTGGTATTGCTGCAATGTCACATACTAATGCTAAAAGACAAATTCTTAATATGTCTGATAGTGATATAGTTGAGGATTTAAGACAACAAAAAATGGAAAAAGTTATCATGCAAGAATTTGCTGATTCTCCAGTTGTTATTAAGAAAACAGGTTTATTTGCTGATATTGATAAACGATATGGTGCAGATGCTGTAAATATGACTCAAAGTGGTGCTACAGCACCTGCTGGCGGTGCGCCAATGGGTGGTGGAGGTGGAGGTGGTATGCCGATGGGCGGTGGCGG
>ERZ1034365.381-NODE-381-length-24729-cov-3.578493_pt1 | contig 24729 bp, 21 predicted proteins | sample MGYA00520615_ERZ1034365 | MGnify/ENA primary metagenome ERZ1034365 (study PRJEB33736, sample SAMEA104284505) | Azolla filiculoides | biome: Urban; feature: Water surface; material: Ditch water | place: Netherlands | collected 2015-10-28 | depth 0-0.1 m ...
ACCGGACAACTCCAACCGAATTAAAAACAGCATTTCTTTCGGAATCCAATAACTGAACAAAAACATACGAATTAAAAAGAGGCACTTCTACTTTCTTTTTTCGGTCTGACCATTGACGCACTTGAGTAATCAACGGGCAGAAACAGGTAATTCCCAATTGTTCCAATTGTTCCGCAACTTTCTTTTCCCATTTAGGTTTTGTATAAACTACATACCAATGTTTCATGTACTTTATATTAAAATAAAAAAATAATATTCACTTGCCGATTATTCAATTCAAATGCGGCTTACATAAAAAACAAACCGCAAATTAGACGTTAAACAACCTTTTTAAAATCAATTAAGAGCCTATCGCCTGATAAACAAACCCGATTTGTTCTAATGCGGCTTTGTCAAGCAAATTTCTTCCGTCAAAAACAAAAGCAGGCTTATGCATCGAATCATAAATTTTCTGCCAGTCGTACTGAACAAATTCATCCCATTCGGTAAGAACAGCGATGGCATGAGCGCCTTCACAGGCAGTGTAAGCATCTTCAAACGAGCTGATACTTTTTATATTGCTTTCGGCAGTTCTGGTTTCTAAATAATCCAAATCCGCTAAAACCTTTTTTCTGGAAACTTTAGGATCGTAAACAGCAATTTTAGCCTGTTCGTTAATCAAATCATCTGCAACATAAATCGCTGCTGATTCTCGGGTATCATTAGTATCTTTTTTGAAAGCCCAACCCAAAAAGGTGATTTTTTTATCGGCAACAGTATTATAAAGCGTTTGAACAATTGTATTAGAAAATCGTTTCTTCTGATGGTCATTCATAATAATGACTTGTTCCCAATAATCTGCTACTTCATTTAAACCATACGATTTAGCGATATACACCAGGTTTAAAATATCCTTTTGAAAACAAGAACCTCCAAAACCAACAGAAGCTTTAAGAAACTTCGGTCCAATTCGGCTGTCCATTCCAATAGCACGGGCTACTTCATTCACATCAGCACCTGTTTTTTCACAAAGTTCGGATAACGCATTAATCGAAGAAATACGTTGTGCCAAAAAGGCATTGGCCGTCAATTTTGACAATTCCGAAGACCATACATTAGTGGTCAATATTTTATCTGCAGGTACCCAATTAGCATACACATCAACTAACGATTGAATTGCTTTTTGACCTTCAACTGTAGTGTCACCACCAATTAAGATACGATCCGGATGCAATAAATCCGTAACGGCAGTTCCTTCTGCAAGAAACTCCGGATTGGATAAAATTTGAAATTGAACACCATTACCGGTATTGTCCAAAATACTTTTGATAGCTTCGGCAGTACGTACGGGAAGCGTTGATTTTTCTACTACAATTTTATTGTCTTTGGCTACTCTTGCAATTTGTCTCGCACATAATTCGATATATTTCAAATCAGCGGCCATTCCTTTTCCTTTTCCGTAGGTTTTGGTTGGCGTATTCACCGAAATAAAAATGATTTGGGCTTCATCAATAGCTTGTTCTACAGCGGTGGAGAAAAAAAGATTTCGGCCTCTTGCTTCTGCAACAATGGCACTTAAACCAGGCTCATAAATGGGAATGTTATCCACATTTTCATCGTTCCAGGCAGCGATGCGTTCTTCATTCAAATCAACTACAGTAACTTTAATGTGGGGGCATTTTTGTGCAATAACAGCCATAGTGGGTCCTCCAACATATCCGGCTCCGATGCAACAAATTTTTGTAATTTTCATGTAATTTAATTTTAGTTTATAACTATATTTTAAAGTAAAAAGTATGCATTGGCACTAAATCAGAACCCATGCATACTATCTATTTTAGATTATTCCAATACCAATCAACCGCTTCTTTCAAACCTTCCGATATAGAAAACTGAGGATGATACCCTAACAACTTTTTGGCCTTATCAATACTGGCCAACGAATGCGGAATATCTCCCGCGCGATTTGGCCCATGTATCACAGCAACAGCTGCTATTCTTTCATCATATTGGGACAAGTACTCCTTCAAATAAACCAGTAATTCATTCAAAGTCGTTCGGTCACCATAAGCAGTATTATATACCGTGTTCAACGCCTCCTGATTTTCAGTAGTCATCGCCAATTCATTCATCTGAATCACATTATCAATGTAAGTGAAATCACGAGAATAATTCCCATCCCCGTTCAATATGGGAGACTCCAATTGCATCAATTGCATCACAAACTTCGGAATCACCGCGGCGTACGCCCCTTTGGGATCTTGTTTTCTTCCAAAAACATTAAAATAACGCAATCCGATTGTTTCTAAACCATACGTAGTACTGAAAATCTCAGCATACAATTCGTTAACATATTTGGTAATCGCATAAGGCGAAAGTGGTTTTCCTATAACATCCTCGACTTTAGGCAATCCCTGAGAATCCCCATAAGTAGAAGAACTTGCGGCATAAATAAAGCGTTTCACTTTTGCATCTCTGGCAGCAACAAGCATATTCAAAAACCCGGAAACATTAACTTCATTAGTCGTTACGGGATCAATAATAGAACGAGGGACAGAGCCCAAAGCAGCTTCATGCAAAACATAATCAACTCCTTGTACGGCCTTTTCGCAATCACCGGCATTCCGAATATCCCCTTCTATCAATCGAAAATTCTCATTATCAACAAACCCGGCTAAATTATGTCGGTGACCTGTTGCAAAATTATCCAGACAAACCACTTTATACCCTTTGGATAAAAAATGTTCACAAAGATTAGAGCCAATAAATCCGGCTCCTCCCGTAATTAGTATGGTACTGTTCGTTTTTTCTTTCATCATATCTATTTAAACAACAAAGTACCTTATTTTTTTCTCAACTTTTGAATTGTTTTCTTAACAATGTTTTTATTTTCCTCCTCATCATGATACCCATTAGAATAGGTCCCGTAACCGTAACCATAGCCGTAACCATAGCCATAAGCCGCTCCATACTTGGCTTTGTTTTCAAAACTATTCAAAATAATACTCGTATTATGAAGTTCTCCGCGTTTCACCCTGTTATTCAATAACGTAATCATTTCCTTTTTAGTAAAGTTTTGCCTAACAATATAAAGTGTCACATCACAGTATTGCGCCAATTCTAATGCATCAGAAACTAAACCAACAGGCGGTGTATCTAAAATAATATAGTCGTATTTTTCTTTTAATTCTTCAATTAATTCTTTCAAACCATCACTCAAAATCATCTCCGCAGGATTGGGAGGAATTGGTCCCGAAAGGATGACGTCTAAAAATGGTATTTGTGTATGATTTATAATTTCATCAAGTGTTTTTTGCTTAATTAAATAATTCACCACACCAACTTCATTCGACAAATTAAATTCATCAAACAACTTCGGTTTTCTTAAATCTAATCCCACTATGACTGTCTTTTTCTCGCTTAACGCAAAAATAGTAGAGATGTTTATCGAACAGAAAGTCTTTCCTTCCCCGCTGACCGATGAGGTTATCATCAAGGTTTTAGCACCATCAACTAATTGTTTTTTATACAAAAACTGAAGTGAAGAACGAATTGCTCTAAACGATTCAGACAACGCTGATTTAGGCTTATCAAAAACAGCTAAATCACTCTCTTCCTTATTCACACCAACTACTCCTATTAGTGGAATTTGTGTCAACTTACTGATATCCTCAGTATTCTGGATGGAATTATTAATAAAGAAAATTCCAAAAACAATAAGCAACGGAAATAATATACCTAAGAATAAAGCCAATACATAATTCACCGATGTTTTAGGACCTATTAATCCGCCTCCAACATCTTTTGCCGGGTCAATAAAATGTATATCCGATAAATTAGCCGCTTTTACAATATCTGCTTCACTTCGTTTTTGAAGAAATGTGCTGTAAATATTATCGCTTAAGTCATATTTCCTTTTTATTTTAATCAATTCCTGTTGGTCTTCCGGAAGTTGTTTAATGGTACTTTCTGTTTCATTAATTTTACCATTAACCATGGCTAAATCATATTGTAAAGAAGCCTTTGCAGTAGCAATGTTTTCTAACAAAACATTTTTGATAGCCACCATCTGATTATCAAAATCTTTAAATATCTTGTCACTTTTTACGGCATAAGCCATTTCAGATCGTTGCGTAGAGAGTGAAATTAATTTAGAAACATTAACAGCAATATTGGGATCTTCAATTCCCGCTACTGATGGCGCAGGAAGTTTAGAATAGTCAACACTATTTTTTAAATACGATTTTAAAGAATTGTAATACGTCATTTTACGAGTCACTTCATCTTTAGTAATATCATACTCGAGTATTTTCTCTGAGAATTTTGCTCCACCGTCTTCAACATCAAAGATATTTTTATCTTTTCGGAATGATTTTAGCTCATCACCGGTTTCTTTCAGTTGCGATTCCATTGCCACTAAAGTACTGTCTATAAACGATATCGTATTAGTTGCAAATTGATTTTTACTATCTAACTGTCTCTTGATAAGCATTTTCACGGTTGCATTCAAATATTCCACCATTCTGGCTTTATTTGTTCCTTGCATTCCTAAGGTAATAATTGACCCGCCTTTATCTTCGGTACTCACACTTATTCCTTTATAAGCAGAAACTGTTCCGTCAAAATCATTAAATTGCACAAAATACTCGTTTCCTTTATAAAATCCCGGATTGTCTTTTATTTGTAATTTCCAATTCAAAAAAGGCAATGAAACCTGCTCTCCTACTTTATATCGCTTTATGAAATCTCCGGTTTGAACCGCTGTAGATCCATATGAATTATTAGAATAGGTCAGTATAGAAACCGAACTGTTTTCGAATGGAATTCTGATTTCATATTCGTTTTCACTTAAAAACTTAATTCCAATTAAATTTCCTGCTATCTGACCTTTAGTCTTATCAATATTGACATAAAAAGGTGCTGCTCCGTAGGCATCTATAAGCTTGTATTCTCCTTGTACTAAATAATTAATATAATATTGTAATTTATCTACAACCAGCTCATTATGAGACCTGGATTGCAATGTAGTAGAAATAGTTTGAACCTGATCCGAAGTACCACCCCAATTGAATGTCAAACTTGTATTAGAGGTAAACAACGGATTTGTTTCTTCCTTTACTACAATAAGAGTTTCCATTGCGTAAATCTTTTCCTTTCTAATATTCACCTCATAAGCAATAGTGAAAGTAATTAGTAAGCTCAGCAAAAACCATTTCCAATAACTCCCGATTTTAATTAAAAAGCCCTTAAAGTCGAAACTGGTCTGGCTCTCAAAAATCGAAAAATCTTTTATATCTAACATTTTTTAAATGTGTATTAATTTTTTAATAATAAAAAAGTAGTCGTTGCCAAAGACAGTAAGGTAATAATTGTTCCCAAAGACTCTAAACCGGTTTTTCCTGTCCCCCAGGTTTTTTGCTTGAGCGGTTTCACATAGATAAAATCATTAGGCTGCAAATAGTAATATGGCGATTGCATCACATTAATATCTGTAAGGTCTAAATCATGCATTTGAACTCCGGTAGGAGTTTTTCTCATAACCGTAACTGCTTTTCTATTCCCGGTAATAGTAATATCCCCGGAATTTGCAATAGCTTCCATAATAGTTACGTTGTCTTGAAATAATGTTTTTGTACCAGGGCCTCCAATTTCTCCATTGATAGTATAACGCAAACCTGCTAATCTAACGGTAACAAAAATATCAGCTTCTTTGTTAAAATATTCAGCTAACAATTGCTTTTCTATTCTAAGTCTAATTTCATCCAGCGTATAACCAATGACATTTAATTCTCCTAAAACAGGAATTCTTATATTACCATGATCATCTACAGTAAAACCATCAAAATACAATCCTGATTCTGATTTTCCACCGCCAGCTCCATCATTTGACGGATTAAAAATAGCTACAAGTTTTGGATCTATAGCTTTTATAGTTATGCTCAAAACATCATTAGTTTGCAACCTGTATGGTTTAGCCCCTACAGCAACAATTGAAGCATCTTCTTGCGATTTATCCTTTTTTTGAAGGTAAATTAAATCTTGAGTCGAGATACAAGAGGAGAATAAAACACTTATGGTTAGCAATAAATAAAATCCGGTTTTGCTCATTATACTATTTTTAGCAACAAATATAGCTTTTCATTTACTATTTAAAAAGCATCGTAATTCATTATGTGGTTAATTTTGTTTAAAAGACTTTTCAAAAGGAACTCTTTGCAATATGCTTCTCCCCAAAGTAACTTCATCCGCATACTCCAGCTCATCGCCAACCGAAATACCTCTTGCAATGGTAGATATCACAATAGAACAATCTGAGATTTGCTTATAAATATAAAAATTGGTTGTATCCCCTTCCATTGTTGAACTCAAGGCAAAAATTATTTCACTTACATTTCCTGATTTTATTTTATCAACCAAAGAAATAATATTCAATTGACTCGGTCCAACACCATCTATCGGTGAAATTTTTCCTCCCAAAACATGATAAATTCCTCTGAATTGCCCTGTGTTTTCAATCGCCATTACATCCCGAATATCTTCTACAACGCAAATAATTTGATGATTTCTGCTTGTATTAGCACATATTTCACACAAAATACTATCCGAAATATTATGACAACTACTACAATACTTAATATCTTCCCGCATAGTCACCAAAGCCTGAGCCAGAAAACCGGTTTGTTCTTTGGGTTGTTTTAATAAATGTAATACCAGTCGGAGAGCCGTTCGCTTACCTATTCCGGGCAATTGTGACATTTCGTTAACCGCTTTTTCTAATAATTTTGAAGAAAATTCCATAACTGCAAATGTACTAATTTGTTTATTTGTACCATAAGCTATTGCTCATTCGATTTTTATAAATAGAAAAAAGTTCAAACAAATAATCCATTAAACAAAAAATTGTATTTTGGCTACTTTAAATCTAAAAAATGAGCCCAAGCACCATCTTACTCCTTATAATCGTTTATTTCGGAATTTTATTTTATATCTCTCATGCCGTCAGCAAAAAAGATAGCGGAAATGATACTTTTTTCAAGGCCAATAAAAATTCTAAATGGTATTTGGTTGCTTTCGGGATGATTGGAACAGCACTTTCTGGAGTTACTTTTATCTCAGTTCCTGGAGAAGTTGGTGCGCCAACAGGAGAACAATTCAAATATTTTCAGTTTGTAATAGGAAATGCCATTGGATTTATAATCATCGCCAAGCTACTGCTTCCTTTGTATTACCGAATGAATCTAACCTCAATTTATGGTTATATCGAACACCGTTTAGGTATTTACTCTTATAAAACGGCTGCCACTATTTTCTTAATTAGCCGAACAATTGGCTCTTCTTTTAGATTATATCTCGTGGTTATTGTTCTTCAGCGCTTCGTTTTTGATTATTACAACATTCCGTTTGCTTTAACCGTTTTAATTTCGCTGGCTTTAATTTTTTCGTATACGTATCGTGGAGGCTTAAAAACGATTATTATTACAGATACTTTACAAACTTTCTTCTTAGTTTCATCTGTTTTTTTGACCATCTATTTTATTTGCAGCAGTTTAGATTTAAGCATTTTTCAGGCTTTCGAAACCGTTAAAAACAGTAATTATTCTAAAATATTTTTCTTTGAAGATTTTATTTCCAGTAAGTTTCATTTTGTAAAACAAATTCTTGGTGGTATTTTCGTAACCATTGCAATGGTTGGTTTAGATCAAGATTTAATGCAAAAAAACTTGAGTTGCGCCACCATTGGCGAAGCCCAAAAAAACATGTTTACCTTTACCGGAATTTTTGTACTTATTAATATATTTTTCCTGAGTGTTGGTGCTTTACTTTATATTTATGCCGAGAAAAATGGCATTGAAGTACCATTAGATTTAATTTCAGGAAAACCAAGAACCGATTTACTTTTTCCGGAAATCGCCTTTAATCATTTGACTCTAATTCCTTCTGTAGTCTTCTTGTTAGGATTAACCGCAGCTACTTTTGCTACAACGGATTCCGCTTTAACGGCTCTAACCACTTCGTTTTGTGTTGATTTTTTAGGCATGGATAAAACTGAGAATTTAAACAAACCGAACATAATCCGAACCCGACATTTTATTCATGTTGGCTTTTCTTTTCTGATGTTCTTAGTCATTGTTTTTTTTAATTCCATCAATGACAGCTCGGTAGTCGGAATGATTTTTAGAGTAGCTTCGTATACTTATGGACCGCTTTTGGGATTGTATTGCTTTGGATTATTTCTAAAATCTAAAACGGTCAAAGACAAACTCGTTCCATTTATATGCATTCTTTCCCCTGCGCTAACTTTCTTTATCAGCGAAAACTCTAAAACACTTTTCTTTGGTTATGTTTTTGACAATGAATTAATTATCATAAACGGACTTATCACTTTTGTTGGATTACTGTTGATAAGCAAACCCGCAACAAAAGCAACACAGTTTTGATAATACCTTAATGGATTAAATGCAGATGCAGTAAAGCCTAATATTGATTTGTCGTCAATAAAACTAGTGTACAAGCCACTTCGACTTTTATATTATTTAATTGCAATAATTGATAGAACTCCGGATTTTCGGTTCCCGGATTGAAAATAACACGCTTTGGTTTAGCTTCAACTATATAATTATAATAATCGCGTTGACGTGCAGCATTGATGTAAAGTGTAACGGTATCTATGTTTTTTAACGGAATCGCTTTGGTTTGGATTTTTACGCCTGCTACTTCACCAGCATTTTGTCCTAATGCAAGAACCGAATGTCCTTTATCAACAAGCATTGTAATCGCTTTGAAAGCATATTTTTCAGGTTTTGTTGTTGCACCAATGACTACTGTTTTCTTATTTTTCATTTTCTATAATTATATTTTGCAAAAGTAATCAAAAAAGGGTTAGAGGTTTAGCTATTTTAGTGTTTAGTTGCTCCGAGAACAAAACAACTTCCTAACACGAAATACGCTTCTGAAATTTAAAATACACTATTTTTACAGCTTTAAATCAAACAACATGGATCTTTTCATCTATCTATTCGCCGCTTTATTTTCTGTATTAAATCCTATTGGAACAGTTCCTATTTTCGTGGGACTCACACATGAAGATTCAAAAAAAGAGCGTTCCAGAATCTCATTATGGACCGCTGTAAATGTCTTTATCATTCTTATCGTCTCTTTTTTTATAGGACAGTATGTGTTGACTTTTTTTGGAATCAGCATTGATGCGCTCCGTATTGCCGGAGGTATCATCATTGTAAGTTCTGGATTTTCATTGCTTTCGGGAAAATTCAACAAAAAGAGAGGTATTAATAAAAAAATAGAAACCGATGCGCAAAAACGAAACGATATCGCATTAACTCCATTAGCTATCCCAATGCTGGCAGGACCTGGTTCTATTTCATTACTGATTGCTTTTTATCAGGAGCACCATTCAACCCGGGAAATTATTATTTCTACTTTGGCTATTTTAGCAATTGCCATAGCCATTTTCGTTATCCTTAGAAGCGCACATTACCTAGCCAAAATACTTGGTGCGTCCGGAATTGTAGCCATCTCCAGAATTGTAGGTTTCATCGTAATTGCCATTGGGATTCAATATATTGTAAGTGCCATCCTGAATATCATCAAAGGAAATTTACTTTAAAATAAAACCCTGAAAAAGATAAACTCTTTCAGGGTTGTTTTTTATTTATACTCTTGGCAAAAAAATCTCGGCCATCATACATCGGGCACTTCCACCGCCACAAGCCTCGATAGTATCTAAGCTCGAGCTTAAAATAGTTACATGTTCTTCGAGTTGGGCAATTTGTTTTTTGGTCAAACTTTGATGTGCCGAAGCACTCATTACTAAATAGCGTCTGTCATCAGTTCCTTTAACCTCAAGCATATTTCCTGCAAAATTATTGACTTGGGCTTCGGTGATAAGAACAACTTCCTTTTCATCGCCTCTCAAACTTTCGAGTACCATTTTGCGTTCTTTTTTATCATCGATAGCATCGGCACAAATAACGGCAAACGTTTCTCCAAGACACATCATTACATTGGTATGATAAATCAATTTACGTTCTTGATTAACGGTTTGAAAAGCTTCAAAAATAACCGGTGTAAATTCAAAATCTTCACAGAATTCTATAAATAATTCCTCATCCGCTCTTGGTGACAATGCACAATAGGCCTTGCCGTTTTCTCGGTCTAAAACTAAACTTCCCGTTCCTTCCAAGTAAAAACCATCTTCCTCTGCCGAAGTATAATCCATAATATTATTAATTATGAATCCTTCCTCTTCCAGAATATCCAAAATATCTTCACGACGTTCCAGACGACGGTTCTCTGCAAACATAGGATATAAAGCGACATCTCCATTTTCATGAAAAGAAATCCAATTGTTTGGAAAAATACTATCTGGTGTGTCAGGATTCAAAATATCATCCACTACAATAACCTCAACGCCAACAGCTCTTAGTTTTGTAACAAAAGCATCAAATTCCTGTTGCGCTTTAGCATTTACTGTTGACGGCAAAAGACCATCAAGCACTTTCTGATAATAATTATTTACAGCGGTTTGCTCGTTCATACGAAACGCAACCGGGCGAATCATCAATATGGAATTGGTAGTTTGTTTCATTTTTATATTTTTTATTTTTCGCAGAAACGAATTGCAGTCACTACGTTTTTTTTTAATCTCTAATTAAAGGTAAAGTCGAACATCGTAATAATCCTTCTTGTTTTGCAATTTCCGCATAAGGAATTTCTTCAACTGTAAAATTATTTGCCCGCAACCAATTGTTTAATCTCGTAAAATTTCTTTCGGACACCACTACATCTGGAGCAATAGAAAAAACATTTGAGTTCATATGATACATTTCTTCTCTTGTAATATGAAATAGGTTTTCTTTTCCAAAAAGATTTACCAGAAACATATAATCAGCTTCTTCCCGAAATCCTCTTTTGTAAATAATTCCTTTGTCAGTTCCAACAGGCTGAAAACAACAATCTAAATGCAACGCATTATCACGTGCTTCAATTTTAGATTTTACCAAATCAAATTCTTTGACGATTTTATTTGGAAACAACTGTTTGATGTATTCAACTCCTTGCCAATTTGTTCTTGCTGTAATGTAATCTTTATAATCGCTTCCTTTATAAGTACCAATAAAAATATAATTGTTCCATAGCATCACGTCTCCGCCTTCAATATGAACTTCCTCTGGAGGACGAACGACTTTTGCTGGATTTATTTGATCAATTACATATTGAATCGCATCTAATTCCCGTTCTCTATCCGGCAAAATATTCGATTTAATAAACGTATCGTCTATAACAAAGCCAATATCTCTTGTGAAAATTTGATTGTAATTTTCTATTAATTGGGGACGAAAAACAGTAACCTGATATTTTTTCAGTACGGCATTAAAAGCCTCCATTTCAACTACCATCTCAGATTCTTTCGGGTAAGTTCCCGCCAAAATGTGCTCTAATGATTTGGGATCATAAGCTTCTTCAATAGATGGTGTTGGCCCATTATTAATGGCCGTTCCTAAAACTACGGCACGCAGTCTTGAGGTTTCATTCTTTATATTTAATTCTAGCATATTTCTATTGAATTTTGACAAAGATAAAAAAATAAAAAAGCTTCACCGATTAGTGAAGCTTTTTAAGTTTATTTATTCCTGAGATCTCTTGAATTCCCTCAAAGGATATCCTACATATATTTGTCTTGGCCTTCCTATCGGCTCTTTGTTTTCACGCATTTCTTTCCATTGTGCAATCCATCCTGGTAATCTTCCAATTGCAAACATAACGGTAAACATATCCGTTGGAATTCCTAACGCTCTGTAAATAATACCAGAATAGAAATCTACGTTTGGATATAGATTTCTTGATTTAAAATAATCATCTTGCAAAGCAGCTTCTTCTAATCTTTTTGCAATAGACAAAATTGGATCATCTACTCCTAAAGTGGATAAAACTTCATCCGCAGCCTTTTTGATAATTTTTGCTCTTGGATCGAAATTTTTATATACTCTATGACCAAATCCCATTAAACGGAAAGGATCATTTTTATCTTTGGCTTTCGCTAAATATTTGTCGGCATCACCACCATCTTTTTGAATATCTTCCAACATTTCAAGAACTGCTTGATTAGCTCCACCGTGCAATGGCCCCCAAAGTGCAGAACCTCCTGAAGAAATTGAAGCAAATAATCCTGCATGAGAAGAACCCACCATTCTTACAGTAGATGTAGAACAGTTTTGTTCGTGATCTGCATGAAGAATAAAAAGTTTATCAAGTGCATTTATAACTACAGGATTTGGTGTATAAGGTCCTGTTGGTAATTCAAACATTAAATGCATAAAGTTTTCTACATATCCTTTTGTATTATCGTAATAATTCAAAGGGAAACCCATGCTTTTTCTATAAGTCCAAGTTGCAATAACCAAGAATTTACCCATGGTTTTACAAACTGCCTCGTACATTTCTTTTTCATTCTCAGCATTTACTGACTTTGGATTGAATGCCGTTAAAGCACTTGTCAGCGCAGACAAAACACCCATTGGATGTGCCGTTTTTGGAAAACCATCAATGATGCTTTTCATTTCTTCGTTTACCAAAGTGTATTTTCTAATATCAGTCTCATATTGCAACAACTGGCTGGCTGTTGGCAATTCACCGAAAATAACTAAATAAGACACTTCAAGAAAGTGTGCTTTTTCTGCTAAATCTTCAATTGCATACCCACGGTAACGTAAAATACCCAACTCCCCATCTAGGAAAGTGATTTCACTCTTACATGAACCTGAATTTTTGTAACCTGGATCAAGAGTAATAACTCCCGATTGATCACGTAATTTACTAATATCGACAGCAGCCTCGTTTTCACTCCCTATAACGATAGGAAGCTCAAATTTGTTACCATCTATTTCTAATGTTGCTATTTTTGACATAATATAATAGGAAATAAACTTTATTAAATAATAATTACCAAATCTAAGGAATTCCGCATTAATTAAAAAATGAATATCGAAATGAAAATGTTAAAATTCAAAAAAAAAGCCACTTGCAAATGGCAAATGGCTTTTAAAATGCTATTTTGAAGAATTATTTTATTTTAAAGGCATTTTTACCTGGAAAATAAGCGGTATTTCCTAGTTCTTCTTCAATTCTCAATAATTGATTGTATTTTGCCATACGATCTGAACGAGAAGCTGAACCAGTTTTAATTTGACCACAATTCAATGCTACTGCTAAATCAGCAATAGTATTGTCTTCTGTTTCTCCTGAACGGTGAGACATTACTGAAGTATACCCTGCATTTTTTGCCATGTTTACAGCTGCAATAGTTTCAGTCAAAGTACCAATTTGGTTTACTTTTACTAAAATTGAGTTTGCAATTCCTTTTTCGATACCTGTAGACAAACGCTCTACATTAGTAACAAACAAATCATCTCCAACTAATTGTACTTTATCACCAATTTTTTCAGTCAATAATTTCCATCCATCCCAGTCATTTTCGTACATACCGTCTTCGATAGAAATAATTGGATATTTAGCTACTAATTCAGCTAAATATTCCACTTGTTCTGCAGATGATCTGATTTTTCCTGTTTCACCTTCGAATTTAGAATAATCATATTTACCATCTACATAAAATTCTGAAGATGCACAGTCAAGAGCAATCATAACTTCGTCTCCAAAAGTATAACCTGCTGCTTCTACAGCTTTTTTGATAGTATCTAAAGCATCTTCTGTTCCACCGGCTAAATTTGGCGCAAAACCACCTTCATCACCTACTGCAGTTGAAAGACCTCTGTCGTGTAATACTTTTTTCAAACTGTGAAAAATTTCTGTTCCCATTTGCATTGCATGAGAAAAAGAAGTTGCTTTTACAGGGAAAATCATAAATTCTTGAAACGCAATCGGCGCATCAGAGTGAGATCCACCGTTGATAATGTTCATCATAGGAACTGGCAAAGTGTTTGCCGAAACTCCACCGATATATCTGTATAAAGGAAGACCTAATTCATTTGCAGCTGCTTTTGCAACAGCAAGAGAAACTCCAAGAATAGCATTAGCTCCTAAACTTGATTTGTTTGGTGTACCATCTAAATCAATCATCATTTGATCGATTACATTTTGTTCAAAAACAGATGTTCCAATTAACTCTTCTGCAATTAAAGTATTAACATTCTTCACCGCATTCAAAACTCCTTTTCCTAAAAATGCTTTTCCACCATCACGTAATTCTACTGCTTCGTGTTCTCCTGTTGAAGCTCCTGATGGAACTGCTGCTCTACCCAAAACACCGTTTTCTGTAACTACATCAACCTCAATAGTAGGATTTCCTCTAGAATCAAAAATTTGTCTTGCGTGAATTTTAATAATAATACTCATATCAATTTATTTAAAATGTTGAACTTTTTATTTATAATTACAAATATATTACATCTTTTTTAATGATTATACAAAATTTTTGAATGTTATTAACGAAAACGTTGTAATTTTTAGACAAAAAAACCTAAATCTGTTTTTACAAATATTTTACAACAATACCTATGTATTTAGTGATTTTAAACACCATTAATTAGACCCAAAAAACCAAGTTGAATACTAAAACAAAAAAACTATCTTTGCGCCATGGAAAAAGAACATCTAATATTCGGAATACGAGCCATTATCGAGGCTATACAATCAGGGAAGGAAGTAGACAAAGTCTTTATACAAAAAGAAATTTCAGGCGAGTTAATGAAGGACTTGATGAAAGTGATGAAACGCGCTAATGTAAATTTCTCTTACGTTCCGGTTGAAAAATTAAACAGACTAACACCAAACAACCATCAAGGCGCCGTGGCCAGCATATCGCCTATTGGTTTTATTGATTTGGAACATTTAGTTGAAGCTACAATTGAATCAGGCAAAGTGCCTTTGTTTTTAATATTAGATCAAATATCAGATGCGCGTAATTTTGGTGCTATCATCAGAACTGCTGAATGTACTGGTGTAAACGGAATTATAGTTCAAAAAGCGGGTTCAGCTCCTGTAAATGGAGACACAGTTAAAACATCTGCAGGTGCCGTTTTTAATGTGCCTATTTGTAAAGTAGAACATATTAAAGATGCCATTTTTTACTTGCAAGGTTCCGGTATAAAAACCGTTGCCGCTACCGAAAAAACAGAACAAACCATTTATGACGTTAACCTGAAAGAATCGGTTGCTATAATAATGGGTTCTGAAGATCGCGGTATTAATCCTTCTGTTCTAAAAATTGTTGACGAAAAAGCTAAATTGCCTATGTTTGGAACCATTGGTTCTTTGAATGTATCAGTTGCTTGTGGCGCATTTTTATATGAAGCGGTAAGACAAAGAAGTTAAATAACAGCGGATTCAGATTGCGGATTCACTATTAAAATTAAATATAAAAAGGAATCAAGACTCCGGTTTTGATTCCTTTTTTTTGTTGGGCAGAACGGTATAAATTACGGGTAAATTTATAGAAAAATAAGGTTGCTCTTCCTCTTCTGGTTCTTCTTTTGGCAGGTTTACAAAATTGCCATTTTCATCAAAACGCTGTAGAAACTTATCTTCGTTCGGATTAAAATCAGGATGTTCCCAATCGTATTTTGGCACCTTTTTATATTCGGATGTTTTGTAAAGCATCGAAAGCGCCAATCCGGTTACCAATCCGGCTAAATGTCCTTCCCACGAAATAGTTTCATCGACTTTTGGGAAAACATACCAAACCATTCCGCCGTAAACGACAACAACTGCAAGCGACAAGGCTACTAACCGATAATATTTTGTCAGGATTCCTTTGAAAAAAATAAAACTGACCAAGACATACACCAAACCACTGGCTCCAATGTGGTAATTCCCGCGTCCGATTATCCAAGTTAAGATTCCTGACACCAATATTCCGTACCCAATAACGGCCAAAGCTTGCTTAGAATAAAAAAATTGCAATGCTGCCAACAATACCAATAATGGCAATGAATTATTATATAAATGCTCAATATTTGAATGAATAAATGGACTGAAAATTATGCCTTGTAAACCGGAAAAGGTTCTGGGATTTATACCGTTTTGAACAAAATCGAAATCAAAACGAATTTCGAGCCAAAAAACAAACCACAGGGTCAGGACAAAAAATAAGGGAAGTAAGATAACGGAATTTGTAAATTTAAAATGGTTATCCATTGTAGCTTTGGGTTGGTTAGATGCTTTTTTATAAATCAAATAGTTGTCCAAAAATGTTTTAATGCTATTTTGTCATAGTACACAAAAATAGTGTTTTGAAAAGGAATGCCTAGCCCAGACCGAAGTGAAAAGCCCACAGGCGGAACCGCTAATTTTTCTTGCCGGAAAAGAGCGACCGGAGGAAGCTCCTTTTATGGTTAGAAAAATAGCAGTTCTGGCGAGGACTTGAAACGGAGTGCTGGAAATTGCTTCGGAAAATTATACTCGAAAAAACTCAAAATTATGTAATTTTACCAAATGGAAGCACCACTGGCAGAACGCATACGCCCACAAAAATTAGAAGATTATATCAGTCAATCGCATTTGGTGGGACCAAACGGCTCTTTGACGCAACAAATTGCAAAGGGAATTATTCCGTCTTTAATTTTTTGGGGACCACCGGGAACGGGGAAAACGACTTTGGCACAAATTATTGCGCAGGAATCGAAGCGCCCGTTTTATATTTTGAGCGCTATAAATTCTGGGGTGAAAGATATTCGGGATGTGATTGAGAAAGCGAAACAAAGCGGCGGACTTTTTACTACCAAAAATCCGATTCTTTTTATTGATGAGATTCACAGGTTTAGTAAATCACAACAGGATTCGTTGCTGGCTGCGGTCGAAAAAGGCTGGATTACGCTTATTGGCGCCACGACCGAAAATCCTAGTTTTGAGGTGATTCCGGCTTTATTATCGCGTTGTCAGGTTTATATTTTGAATGCTTTTACGAAACAGGATTTAGAGACATTGCTGCAACGCGCCAAGACGACGGATGTGATGTTGCGAGAAAAAAAAATAAATTTAGTAGAATCGGAGGCTTTATTGCGCCTTTCGGGAGGCGATGGACGCAAGTTGTTGAATATATTTGAGTTGGTTGTAAATGCTTCGGAAGCCGAGGAAGTGACTATTACAAACGAACGCGTTTTTGAATTGGTGCAACAAAATACGGTTTTGTATGACAAAAGTGGCGAACAACATTATGATATTGTTTCGGCATTTATAAAATCAATCCGCGGAAGTGATCCTAACGGCGCTGTGTATTGGCTGGCCAGAATGATTGAAGGTGGCGAAGATGTGAAATTTATTGCCCGACGAATGTTGATTCTTTCGAGCGAAGATATTGGAAATGCCAATCCGACTGCTTTTATTATGGCGAATAATACTTTTCAGGCGGTGACAACGATTGGTTATCCCGAAAGTAGAATTTTACTGAGCCAATGTGCTATTTATTTAGCTACTTCCCCAAAAAGTAATGCTTCGTATTTAGCGATTGGAAACGCGCAACAATTAGTGAAACAAACCGGAGATTTACCGGTTCCCATTCATTTGCGTAATGCGCCAACTAAATTAATGAAGGAATTGGGATATGGCGAAGATTATAAATATTCGCATGATTATGCTAACAATTTTGCCGAACAGGAATTTCTGCCTGATGCGGTCAGCAATACGGCTTTGTACGTTCCGGGAAATAATTCGAGAGAAAACACAACGAGGGAATTTCTTAAAAACCGTTGGAAAAATAAATATGGATATTGAATGAGGTGTGAGTCGTGAATGGTGAGTGGTGAGTGGTGAGTGGTGAATAATATAAAAAAACGTCTTGATTGCTCAAGACGTTTTTTTGTTTTATTTTGAAAAGTTATTTAACCTTCTTAATCTGAAATCTAGAACTTAACGTTTACTTTTTCGGAAATCAACTTGTCGTTTTGGTAATATTCAAAAAACCATTGATTGTCTTTTGCTATCAAAACGCCTTGAATATCTCCTTTTGCAGCGGTGTAATAATCTTTGACAGATGTTTTATAAATTTTCATAATGACTTTAGGCTCACTATTAATTAATTGAAATCCTGTAGGTGTAGGCTGTGCATAAAGTAAACCAGAATCTACACTTTCTGAAACCTTATTGTCATTTACTGGCTGTAAAGCCACTACCGGAGTCGCTGCCACAACCGGATTTACTGCTGTTGCTACAGCTGGTTTCACTGGTTCTGCCGCAGCTACAGGAACTGCTGCTCCATTGTATTTGTATTCTAAATTATAAACAAATTGAAAAGCTTTATTGAGTGCTTCGTTATAAGCAACTCCATAATCTTTCTCTTTACTTTTCCCCATTTCAGATTGAAAAATAATTTTTCCTTGACAATCTGCTAGAGTGATAAAAAGTTTACTTATCAAAAATGCATTTTCTTTTTTCACATCTACATACAACAAACCACATCTGTCATTGAATTCTGTCGGAATGACTTCATTTTCATAAAAAGCTTCAAAACCGGCTTTTTTGAGATTGAATTTCGTTAACGTATTAAGACGATACTGGTTTTCGGTTTTTAGAAAATCGTATTTTAAAGGAACAATTACCGCTTTGTAATCGTTTACAGATTGCGAAAAAGAATAACTCACCACAAAAAAGAGCAGAAATAAGAAACGTGTTTTCATAATTATAAATATTTTTTTAGTTCTAATAAATGATTAATTTGTACAATATTTTGGGAAACATCGACTTTGTTTGCATTAAAAAAAATCGCTTCTAACCCCGCATCTAATGCACCTTGAACATCTGCTTCTAAACAATCACCAATCATGATACTGTTTTCTCTTTTGGCTTTGGCCAAATCTAAAGCATATTCAAAAATAATGGGATTTGGTTTTTTCACTCCCGCCATTTCCGAATTTGTAATTGTTTGAAAATAACTGTCAATCTTTGAATTACTGATTTTCTTATATTGAACATCGGCAAAACCGTTTGTAATAATATGAAGCGTATAATTTTTACTCAAATAGTCCAAAATCTCGAAAGTTCCTTCAAACAAATTATTATTTTCAGGCAATAATCGAATATAATCCTCTGCTATCTGGTCAATTTCAGCATCCGAAATAGTATAATGGAGCGCATCAAATGAATGTTTCAATCTAGTATAACGCAATTCTGCATGCGTAATTTTATCATACTGGTATAATTTCCAACAAGCCTGATTTATTGGAACATATTTCTCAATAAATGCTGCCGTTTCAATAGTTGGATGGTTTGTATTGAAAATGGTTTCAAATGTCAATTCCGAATTTTTATCAAAATCCCAAAGGGTGTGATCTAAATCGAAGAAAATGTGTTTTATATTCGTATTTTTCATTGTAGTATTCTAGAATATTCCTTCATCAACAAAACTAAAGTAATTATTTTCAGTAACGATCAAATGATCCAGAACTTTTATTTCTAAACTATCTCCGGCGACTTTCAACTTTTTTGTAATTTGTTTATCCGCATCACTAGGAATCAAAGTTCCCGAAGGATGATTGTGACAAAGAATCAGTGCGGTTGCTCCCATTTCTAATGCTGTTTTAAAAACCAAACGAACATCAACGAGTGTTCCCGTAATTCCTCCTTTGCTTAATTGTGATTTTGAAATTACTTTATTCGAATTATTCAAATAAACAATCCAAAATTCTTCATGCGGCAACTCACCAATAATAGGTTGCATGATTTCAAAAATCTTCTTGCTTGAAGTAATTTTTATCAATTCAACTGCATCTTCTACACGTCTTCGCCTACCTAATTCCATTGCGGCGATTATCGAAATGGCTTTGGCTTCACCGATTCCTTTAAAACTCATCAATTGTGAAATGGACAATTTTCCTAAAGCATTTAAATTATTATCGACACTCGACAAAATTCGTTTGCTTAAATCCACCGCCGATTCACTGCGGCTTCCCGAGCCAATCAAAATAGCAATCAGTTCGGCATCACTCAAAGCACTTTTGCCTTTTAGCATTAGTTTTTCGCGTGGTTTATCATCTTCGGACCAATGGGTTATTGGGAAATTATTTTGTTCCATTTAGCATTTATAAGTATTTGGGGGCAACCTTAAAAAAGGATTCTACATGCAAAACTAACCTATCAATTCCTTCACCTCATCAAAATTCAATCCGCCATAATTCCCGGAACTCATCAATAATAATGCTGAATTTTCTAAATTTAAATGAAACAAATAGTCTTTGAAATCTTTTGGATTCGTATAAATAATTAAATCTTCTCTGTTGAATGCTTTCGCAATTTGCTCATAAGTCACTTCTTCGAGCTGTTTGATTTTCACGGCATCGGGCGAGTAAAAAACAACTGCTTTGTCCGCATATTCTAAAGCTCCTTCGTATTCTTTCAGGAATTCGGCATTCAAACTGCTGTAGGTATGCAATTCTAAACAAGCTACCAAAGTTCTATTTGGATATTGCTCTTTTACGGCTTTTGTAGTGGCTGAAACTTTACTTGGTGAATGCGCAAAATCTTTATATGCAACTTTAGTTTTGCTTTCGGCAATTTTCTCCAATCGTTTAGAAGCGCCTTTGAAACTGGCAATAGCTTCGTAAAAATCGGCTTCATCAACGCCCATATTTTGACAAATCCATTTGGCTCCAGCCAAATTATTTAAATTATGGGCACCAAAAACTTCAATTGGCATAGCGCCTTCGGGAGTTTCTAAAAGAGTAACGCCGTCATTAACCGTATATTTTGGAGTATGATACGCTAATTTCCGGATTGGATTCGTCGCTGCTTCTGCAACACGTTTTACTTCGGAATCATCTTCGTTATAGACTAAGATTCCTCCATTTGTAATTTTTTCAATAAAAATCTCAAACTGCTCTACGTAATTTTCATATGTTGGAAACACATTAATATGATCCCAGGCAATTCCAGAAATCAAAGCAATATTAGGTTGGTACAAATGAAATTTCGGTCTTCTGTCTATAGGCGAAGACAAATATTCATCGCCTTCCAATACCATAAAATCATTAGAATCGGTAAGATGAACCATAGTATCAAAACCTTCTAATTGGGCGCCAACCATATAATCTACTTCAATATTATGATAATGCATAACATGTAAAATCATTGAAGTGATAGTCGTTTTTCCGTGAGAACCACCAATAACAACACGCGTTTTATTTTTAGATTGTTCGTATAAAAATTCCGGATAAGAATATATTTTCAATCCTAATTCCTGTGCTTTTAACAACTCCGGATTATCCGCTTTGGCATGCATTCCCAGAATTACAGCTTCAATATCTGAAGTGATTTTTTCGGGAAACCAACCTAATGCTGCAGGCAAAATCCCTTTTTTGTCTAAACGTGATTTTGATGGTTCAAAGATAGCATCGTCACTTCCGGTAACTTGGTATCCTTTATTATGCAATGCTAAAGCGAGGTTGTGCATGGCGCTACCGCCAATCGCTATGAAATGAGTTCTCATATATTTTTCTTTGGTGATGAATTTAATGATTTAATTTTTTGTAAAATGGCACTGGCCTTTTCCGGTTCATTCATTTTATTTTTATACAAATTAGCTAACATTTGATAGCTTGTCTTGGAACCGCTTATGGCAATTGCCTTTTTATATTGTTGTTCGGCAGCAGTGTATCTTTTGAAATATTCATCGATATGACCTCTGGATAAATACCCGTCAATTGGGGATACTTTTAATAATTCATTTGAATACCGTATGGCTTTCGATTGACTTCCTCCAACAATTCCGGGCAACTGCAAATTTAATTCTATTAAAGCCCAGCGTGCTTCTATATGTTTTGTATTAAGCGCAATTGCTTTTTCAAAGGAGCCTCTTACTTCATCAATCATTCCGAGTGCTTTGAATTTACTTACTTCTTTAGCTTTCATGCCTAAAGCACCTCCATATTTATAGTAATAATTGGCTTCGGCTGGTTTTAATTGTTTTAGTTTTTTATAGTAACTAATGGCTTTATCCCAAGATTTATAATTTCCCGCAATGTCACCCAAATATTCAATAGCTTTTAAATTAGATGGATTTTCTTTTAAAAATTGCTCAAAAAGAGGTTGTGCTTGTTCAAACTTGTCTTCTTTGAATAGTTTTTCGGCAGTATCAAAACTAGATTGAGACCAAATCATCAGGGGAAAGAATAAAAAGAAAACTATAATTTGTTTCATACTTCAAAAATAGGAAAATTTCTAATTCTAATCTATTAACGTTTCAAAAGGTTTAACAATAAAAAACCGCCTTATCTCGTATTGAAAACGAAATAAGGCGGTTTAAATTTTAGAAAAAGGAACTATTTCACAATTGTCATTTCATCAACAATATGTTTCGCTCCTGCATATTTATCGATTATCCAAAGTACATATCGAATATCAAGATTGATGGTACGTTGCAACTTTTTATCAAAAATAACATCACCTGCCATGGCTTCAATGTTTCCATCAAAGGCAACTCCTATTAATTCTCCTTTTCCGTTAAGTACCGGAGAACCTGAGTTTCCTCCTGTAATATCATTGTCTGTAAGGAAATTAACTGGCATATATCCGTCTTTATCTGCATACTGACCAAAATCTTTTGCCTTATTCAATTCTAATAATCGTGCTGGCAAATCAAATTCAGAATCCCCCGCTTTATACTTATTAACCATTCCGGTCATCGTGGTATAATTATTTGTTTTAGCATCATTACGCTTGTCTGCCGGTAAAGCACGAACTTTTCCGTAGCTCAACCTCAAGGTTGAATTTGCATCCGGATACTGAATGGCATTCATTTTAGATTCACGCAATCCTTCTACCATAACACGATACGATTTAGCAAAATCATTTTCTAAAACCGTTTGTTCATCCGATTTAGCTCTAATTTTTGCCATCAAGTCATTTGAAATTACAAACAATGGATCTGTAGCAATGTTTTCTGGTTTTGGACTATTCAGGAATGCCAACACACTTTCTTTGGAAGCGAAAATACTTTTTGCCACAGCATCATTTACATATCCTGTAAAATCTCCTTTATTTTCGGCTGACAATTGAGCAACAACTGGAGCAATTCCATATTCTGAGGCTTTTGAAACGTACAAATTCAACTGAGCTACCAAAATATCTTTTTCTAAAGGCGCATAAAAATCAGTATAAACTGTTTCGATTAAAGCATTTAATTTAGGCAATAATTCCGCTCTCTTAGCCTCATTTTCTTTGTAATATCCAACAAGTGAATTTCCTAAAGTAGCCGCCGAAGCACCATATTTTGAAGTTCTCAGCAATTGTGTCAAATAATTATCATGACGTGATTTCAAATCCGTTTTGGCATAATAATTATTAATGGTAGCAATTACATTCCCGTATTTTTCTTTGTTTTTGGCTTTATTGGCCCAAACATTAAATTTAGTTTCTTGTGCGGTTTTTGTTTTTGCCGTTCCAGCTTTGGTTAAAGCATCAATCATACCTTGACGATTTTTCCAATAATTCGCTGTCGAAGCATATTTAGACGCATATTGTAATTTTACAGTAGCATCTTTATCCATATACTTTTTCATTTGGTCCATTCCTGTTTTAGCACCTTCAACCCAAGCAGGATAAGCAAATTTTACATTTTGTTCGATTCCGCTTGCTGGCATCCAACGGTTTGTTCTTCCTGGATATCCTAAAATCATGGCAAAATCATTCTCTTGAACACCTTGCAAACTTACCGGCAAATAATGTTTAGGTTGTAAAGGCACATTTTCTTTTGAATAATCTGCTGGATTTCCGTCTTTATCAGCGTAAACTCTAAACATAGAAAAATCTCCCGTATGACGCGGCCATTCCCAGTTATCAGTATCACCTCCAAATTTACCAACACTTTCCGGTGGCGTTCCTACTAAACGAACATCTTTATAATCTTGGTAAACAAAATAATAATATTCATTTCCTTGAAAGAATGGACGAACGGAAACGGTATATTTCCCACCTTCGTTATTCTCTTTTTCAATCAAAGCGATTTCTTGTTGAATCACTTTATTTCTTTCTTCTTCGGTCATTTTATCATTCACTTTTGATAAAATTCTTTTAGAAACATCATCCATACGAACGAAAAAACGAACGTAAAGTGATTTTGGTTTCAGTTCGGCAGTTTTGTCTTTTGCCCAAAATCCGTCTTTTAGATAATTTTGTTCTGCCGTAGACAGTTCTGCAATAGCATTGTATCCACAATGGTGATTGGTCAATACTAATCCTTCTTTCGAGACAATTTCAGCAGTACATCCTCCATTAAATTGAACAACAGCGTCTTTTAAACTGTGATTGTTAATACTGTAAATTTCTTCGGCTGTCAATTGCAAGCCCATTTTTTCCATATCTCTATGGTTCAATCTTTCGATAAACATCAAAAACCACATTCCTTCGTCAGCTTTCACAGGGAAAGTCAACAAACACATGGCTAAGAATAAAACTACTTTCTTCATAATTTTAAATATATTTTTAGTGATGCTAATATAAGTCATTTTCGTAATCTAATCCCTATTTTACATCTAAAAACAAAATCAAACAATTGATTATTACTTAAATTTTAAGAATTACATAATTCAATACACAAAAAAAGGTGCCCTATTGCTAGAACACCTTTTGGTATATAAATGATAACGGTTAGTCATTCAACATTTTCCATAATTTATCTTTCAATTCTGACAAACCTTGTTGGGCAACAGAAGAAATAAACATATAAGGAATATCTTTGAAAGCGACATCTAATTCTGTTTTCAATTCGGCTTTGAGTTCATCATC
>ERZ1034365.382-NODE-382-length-24690-cov-3.514850_pt1 | contig 24690 bp, 21 predicted proteins | sample MGYA00520615_ERZ1034365 | MGnify/ENA primary metagenome ERZ1034365 (study PRJEB33736, sample SAMEA104284505) | Azolla filiculoides | biome: Urban; feature: Water surface; material: Ditch water | place: Netherlands | collected 2015-10-28 | depth 0-0.1 m ...
GGTCGTTACTCTGACAGTATTCTTAACTCACGGCGCTGTATTCCTATCTTTAAAGACAACAGGCTCAATCCGTGACAAGTCACATCAGCTAGCCAAGGTTTTGGGGTTAATTGCAGCTGTTGCTGCCGTTAGTTTCCTAGTCTGGACAAACCTGATGTTGCCTGAAATTAACTCAACTGTCCTGATCCTGTCAGCGGCTGTGGCGCTTCTCTGGGTAGCTGGAATGTTTGCAAACCTGAAGCGTCGCGAAGGTTGGGCATTCATCTTTTCAGCAGCAACTATTGCAACCTTTGTCTCAACCCTGTTCTTTGCCTTGTATCCACGCGTTATGCCAAGTTCATTGGGAGCTCAATTTGATCTCACAATCACCAACGCATCAAGCACCGAATACACATTGAAGGTAATGACATATGTAGCGGTAGTTATGACCCCACTAGTACTGGTTTACCAAGGTTGGACATACTGGGTATTCCGCAAGCGTGTGAGTTCATCTCAAATCTCAAACCCAGAACATGGCGTTTTAGATGTAGTAAGCCATACGCTTCACAAGTGAAATCGACCAATCTGCGGCTACTGCTCCAACGGGGTGGTAGCCGCAGACTTTTCTATGCTTCAGTAATTTCAGCGGTTGTATGGTCGGCACTGATTGTTTCTAGCGCACTAGTTTTGGCACGAGCAATTGTTGCGATCATTAATCGTGATGCCAATGCCTTTAGCTTGATCGTAATCTTGGCGGTTTTGTGGGGGATTCGATCTCTATTTCAAAGTTCATTCGAGAAATGGTGTTCAACCAAAGCTATTGAAATTAAGCAAGAGATCAGAGCTGAAGTAACCTCAAATCTTGAACAGTATTCACATGTCCCGCCATCGATCATAAGCACCTTATTGGTCAAGGGTCTGAACTCTCTAGATATCTATCTTGGAAGATTTTTGCCACAATTATTCTTTGCCTCGGTTACACCTTTTGTTGTAATCGCGACCTTATTCATTCTTGATCCCTTATCGGGGTTTATCGCCGTTTTTACCTTGCCATTGATACCTGTATTCGGCGCCTTGATTGGTAAGTACACCGCCGATTCAGTCAGCAAAAAATGGCGGACTTTAGGTTCGCTTTCTGCTTATTTTGAAGACTCTCTGCGTGGCTTTATTACACTGAAAATCTTTGGTCGTCATAAATCTCAATCGGAAAGAATTGAAGAGATGGGCGATCGATATACCCAGGAAACCATGAAGGTGTTGAAAATATCCTTCTTGTCCGCTTTAGCTTTAGAGCTATGCGCAACTATTTCTGTCGCACTGATCGCAGTCTCTATTGGTTTGCGCTTAGTTAATGACACGATTGGATTCACGACCTCGCTTGCTGTTTTGATTCTCGCACCTGAGGTCTATTTCCCTCTGCGTAACGCTGCCTCCTTGTTCCATGCATCAGCAGATGGAACAGAAGCACTAGAAAAGTTAACTCTCATGCAGAACGAAAAGAGTGTCGAACTAATTCAGCAAGAGATCGATTTTTCACGGGTTGATCAAATATCTTGGAATCGCTGGGGATTGGATATTGAAGGTCGGCCCAAGTTGAGCATTGCAGCGAAAACTCTTAATTCAGGAGAAATTCACTTCATCGTAGGTGAATCAGGGGTTGGAAAAAGTACTTTTGCCCTCAATTTGCTCGGGATTACTTATCAAGCCGATGTTGTAGTAACTACTCCAATTACACAGTGCGCTTTAGATGGGTCCATGAAGAGTTCATGGTTCAAAAATGTTGGGTGGGTACCGCAGCTACCTCAATTAGCAAGTGGAACCTTGAGAGATCAGTTCCAACTAATTTCGCCAACTATTTCCGACTTTGAGATTGAGAAAGTTCTTGCTCGATGTGGTTTAGAGATAGATCAGCTACCTGATGGATTTGAAACTACATTAGGAGCATCCGGTGAAGGAAGTAATGCAGCATCCGGAGGACAGATCAGAAAGATAGCTATTGCTCGTGCTTTGATATCAAAACCACAGGTGTTGATTGCCGATGAACCAACAGCAGATTTAGATTCAGAGAGTGCTGACAAAATAATGAAGAGCTTGCGAGGTTACGCAACTTCCGGTGCAATTGTTATATGTATTACTCATGATCTTTCAATTCTTGCCAAGAGCGATTCACTTCAGAGATTTGAGCTGATCCGATGATGTTTATCGCCTACATCCTGGGCGCAATGGCCTTTATAGGAGGCATTGGCTTAACGGTTTCTAGTGGCTGGTTGATCACGATGGCCTCAAGCCACCCTCCAATTCTCACTTTGGGCGTAGCTATAGTTTTAGTTCGCTTTTTTGGAATCTTTAGATCTGTTGCTCGATATGGCGAGAGATTAATTAGTCACAAAGCGGTATTTGATCGACTCACGGGGTTGCGTGTGCAGTTGTACTCACAACTTGTTGCACATTCAATTGCAATTTCATCCATCGTAAACTCTGGCTCAGCCGTTAAGACATTGGTGGATGATGTAGAAAGAGCACAGGAGTACCAACTTCGCATCAAACTACCTGGTGCATCGGCGCTCTTGTCATTAATCGCTGGCACGTTATTGGGCTGGTGGGTGAGACCAGAAACTCTCTTCATAACTATTCCAGCGAGTCTCATGCTGTTATTCATTTTTCCGCGTCTTATTTCAAGAACCAATGTTCCCCTGGCTCGTTCGATCGAAGCGGAAGAAAATGGCTACGCCCAATTAGTTGAAGCATCTGTTCATGGAGTAATTGAGGCTCAGATTTATGGCTATCTAGAGCAATCATTACTCCCTGCCCAACATGCGGAGGATTCGATTGCTCTTTCTGAAAAGAGATTGATCTCCAAGAGTGCTGTTTTTTCAATCATGACAAATTTAGTTATAGCAGCATCTCTAGTTGGCAGCGTTTGGTTAGCCGAAGTAATTATGAATCGAGAAGAGATTCCTGCAGTACAAGTGGCGATGTTGATCTTTTTGCCCCTTGTGATGTTTGAAGCAATTACAACCTGGTATCCCAATCTCTTTGCCTCAGGCAAGTTATTAGCCTCCCAAATGGCGGTTAATTCGCTTCTAGATGGCACCAGTGAAGTAAGCGATGAGAAAACATTTAATGAAACCGTAACCTGTGTGACGGGTAAAGATGTAAGAGTTTCATGGGGGTCAAACTTCATGAGACATCTTTCTTTTGAGGTAAATAAAGGAGAACTACTTGTCATTAGAGGTAAGTCAGGTGTGGGTAAATCAACCTTAGTAATGGGATTGCTTGGTCAACTTCCATATACGGGCTGGATTCAACTCAACGGTAAAAACCTTCGTGATTACACAGATTTAAATCAAAGAATTGTCGGTACCGTTCAAAAATCCCACATCTTCAACACCTCCATCCGAGAGAACCTCAAAGTAGGCAATGCATTAGCAACTGATGAAGAGATTTATGGAATCCTGCAAATGCTTGAACTAGATTCATTAGTCAATGAGATGGGCAGCGGATTAGACACGATCATCGGTGAGTTTGGACGTCCGATTTCAGGCGGAGAAGCCAAGAGATTGGCGATAGCACGTGTTTTATTGTCACACTCTGATGTCTATATCTTGGATGAACCGACCGAGCATTTGGATTCTGAATTAGCTTCACGTATCGAGCTCGCCGTAACTGATTACCTCAAGGAGAAGATTTTGATTGTTGTTACCCATGGTGGATGGAGCCACGCAGATAAAACGCTGAACCTAGTGAGATAACAGGCATTTAATGGCCGAACACGAGAGAATGCGCTCGTGGCTACATTAGAGAACAAGGTATCGGCGGTCGTCGGTGACCGAACCGCAAAAGTTCTCGACAATATTTTTGCTATCAAAACCGTTGGTGACTTGATGCGACATTACCCACGTCGCTACATGGTCCGAGGTGAACTTTCAGATATTTCGGCACTTCGCGAAGGTGATGAAACAACAATCCTGGCTCAGGTATATGCGGTCAACAAAAGACCTTTACGCGGCGGCAAGGGAAGCATCCTCGAAGTTGTTGTCACGGATGGAACAGACAAACTCTCCTTAACATTCTTTAATCAAGCCTGGCGCGAAAAAGATATGAAAATTGGTCGACAAGGTTTGTTTGCCGGCAAGGTTGGTGTATTTAATAACAAGAAACAATTAGCACATCCAGATTATGAATTAATTCCAGATGGCTCAGATGTTGATTCTGCTGTCGAAGGCTTTGCCGGAAAGTATTTGCCGGTCTATGCAGCATCAGCCAAGTTGCCTTCTTGGAAAATCTCTCAATGTGCGCAATTAGCTATTGGATCATTAGATGAAATCGAAGATTTCTTGCCAGAAAATATTCGCTCTAAACATAACTACCCAACATTGCATCAGGCATTAGTCCAGCTTCATCAACCGGCAGATTTAGACCATGCAGAAACTGCTCGTGAGCGACTTACATATGATGAGGCATTTCTGCTGCAATCTCTCTTGGTATTACGTCGCATAGAGCTTAAGAAACTAAATTCGACATCCCGCAAGGTGATATCTGGGGGATTATTGGAGGCATTTGATAACCGATTACCCTTCCAATTAACAGCAGGACAGCTTTCGGTGTGCAAAGAGATCGAAGCCGATCTTGCTCAACCGCACCCAATGCATCGATTACTTCAAGGAGAAGTTGGTTCAGGTAAAACAATTGTTGCTCTAAGGGCAATGCTTGCAGTGGTTGATAGTGGAGGACAGGCAGCACTTCTTGCGCCCACTGAAGTTCTTGCTGCGCAGCACCTGCGAACAATTCAAAAACTTTTAGGTGATTTAGCACAAGGCGGAATGCTTGGTGGCTCTGAAGTCGCAACGCAGGTGACACTTATTACTGGTTCACAGAATGCCGCATCACGAAAAGAAGCCTTGGCGCTAGCGGCAAGTGGTAATGCTGGAATCGTCATTGGCACGCATGCATTGCTTGGCGAAAAAGTTGCCTTTAAGGATCTTGGTTTGATTGTTGTTGATGAGCAACATCGCTTTGGTGTTGAGCAAAGAGATGCCTTGAAAGAAAAAGCTGTTCTACCGCCTCACCTGCTCGTGATGACTGCAACTCCAATCCCTCGTACCGTTGCAATGACGGTGTTTGGTGATTTAGATGTATCAACGCTGCGTGAGTTGCCACTAGGAAGACAACCGATCACCACGCACGTTGTACCTGTTAAAGAAAAACCGAATTACCTCGAAAGAGCATGGCAACGGATCAAGGAAGAGGTCGCACAGGGACATCAAGCCTATGTTGTCGCACCACGTATCAATGCAGACCCAGACGCGGATGCAAATGCAGATCTAGATTTCCTCTTTGGAGAAGAGTCAGATCAAATTTCATCAGTCGAAGAACTCGCTCCAATGCTGCATTCTGGCGCACTGCAAGGATTGAAAATAGCTGTGCTCCATGGCCGACTTCCGGCTGAAGAAAAAGAGGCCACCATGCAAGCCTTTTCCAAAGGGGAGATCGATGTGTTGGTCTCAACGACTGTGATCGAAGTTGGTGTGGATGTTCCTAATGCCACGATTATGGTGATTATGGATGCTGATCGCTTTGGTGTTTCGCAACTTCATCAACTTCGCGGTCGAGTAGGTCGAGGAACCTCACCTGGATTGTGTTTGCTGGTCACAAGTTGTGCTGATGAAACCCCCGCCCGAGAAAGATTAACCGCTGTTGCCGGAACCCTTGATGGCTTTGAACTATCCCGAATTGATCTCGAGCAACGCCGCGAGGGAGATGTTCTGGGAGCGAATCAATCAGGAACTCAATCTCATCTTCGACTACTACGCGTGTTAAGAGATGAGGATTTAATTGAGCAAGCTCGTAGTGATGCCGAGGCAGTTATAGCAACAGATAATGATTTATCAGACTATCCTGCGCTTAAGAATGAACTAGTTAAACTTCAACGTGATCAATCAGTTGATTACTTAGATAAGGGTTGAGAACGTGAGAATTATTGCAGGAGTAGCAAAGGGGAGAACTCTTTCTGCCGTTGCCGACGCGACTAGGCCAACATCTGATCGTGCACGAGAGGGTTTGTTCTCTTCTTTAACATCAGAGTTTGGATCTTTTGAAGGCTTACATGTCTTAGATCTCTTTGGTGGCTCAGGGGCCATTGGTCTTGAATCTTTGTCTCGTGGTGCAACTTCAGTTCATGTCGTTGAAAAGGATGATGCAGCGCAACGCACTATTGAAGCAAACCTAGAGTTAGTGAAGAAATCTAACCCATCAGGCAAGTTCCAATTATTTGGAATGAGTGCCGAGCGTTTCTTGAAAGATGCACCAAAAGATAAATACCATCTTGTTTACATAGATCCACCATATGATTTTTCAAATCAAGCGGTCGAAGATATTTTGAGCGCATTACATGATTATGAATTTTTGAATAGTGATGCCTTTATCGCAGTTGAAAGAACTGCGCGGGGTGATCAATTCATTTGGCCAGATGCTTTTTCGCCCGCTCGTGAGCGGAATTATGGGCAGGCCACCATTTATTACGCTAATTACCAGCCGTAAGAATGGATAAGTGGCCACACACTTGCTAGCGTTTGGCACATGAAGCGCGCAGTTTGCCCCGGATCCTTTGATCCCATTACATATGGGCACCTAGACATCATCGAAAGAGCAGCGCAGCAATTTGATCATGTAGTAGTAGCCGTACTTGAAAATCGAACTAAGTCCAGCATGTTTACCGTTGCCGAGCGGATTCAAATGATCGGTGATGTTACGAAGAAGTTTTCAAATGTTTCCGTTGACTCATGGAGTGGTCTTTTGGTGGATTACTGCAAAAGCAATTCGATTCAGGCAATTGTGAAGGGGCTTCGTGCTGTAACAGATTTTGATTACGAGCTACAGATGGCGCAGGTGAATCTGCAAGGTTCTGGAGTTGAAACAATGTTTATGGCTACAGCTCCAACTCACTCCTTCCTTTCATCATCTCTAGTAAAAGAGCTTGCTCACTACAACGGAGATGTTTCAACAATGGTTCCGCCTTCAGTCAATGAAGCTTTAAAAGCTCGAGTAGCAGGGAAGTAGACAATGGATTCAATTGAGAAATTAACTAGCGCGATCACACTTGTTGAAGAAGCACGCGGAGTTCCCTTGTCAGCGAGCTGCGTGGTACATCGCGCTGAAATGCTTGAAATTTTAGATGAGGCCCGTGAAGCTTTGCCAACTGATTTTGATTCTGCACGAAAGATCCTCGAGACTCGAGATGCAATCATTGAAGAGGCCCGCGTTAGCGCCGAACAAATGATCGCAATAGCCCGCGAAGATGTTGCTCAGATGGTTGAACAAACATCTATCGTGCAAATTGCACGTGATGAGGCACGAAAGATTTTGGATGATGCTCGCGAAACTGCAGATTTGGAAAAGCAAGAGGTCGAAGAATATATCGATGGTCGCCTGGCAACACTTGAGGTAATTTTAAATAAGACTTTAGATGCCGTTTCTCGTGGTCGAGATCGTCTAGCTGGCGCAAATGACAAGGATGTCTTGTCGCAATTAGCCGATGAGTAAGCAAGCAGATTCTTTTCAGCTCAATACATATGAGCTGCCTCGTCGTGCAGGCGAGATGAAGGAGTATCAATTAGATATTCCGGTTAATGAGAGCTTTGGTGTTCCACTAATTGCAGTGCCCGTAGGCGATTTCATTGAAGTTGATGCACGCTTAGAATCTGTCACAGAAGGCGTGTTACTCAGCGCCGATGTTTACGCCGTTGCTAAAGGTGAATGTATTCGCTGCCTAGAACCGGTCGAGATCATCATCGACCGCAAAATTCAGGAGCTTTATAACTACGAGCCGACTAATGAACGCGGCAAAAAGAAGAAGCCTGCAGATGATCTCATCGACCTGGATATTGAAGATGAGCTCATGATGGATGGCAACATCATGGATCTTGAGACCCCAATTCGAGATGCTGTGGTCCTTTCCCTTCCGATTAACCCTTTGTGCAGCCAGGACTGCCTCGGGCTTTGCCCCGAATGTGGTGGTAAATGGGCCGATCTGCCCGAAGATCACGCGCATGAAGTTATTGACGCCCGATGGGCTGGGCTAGGGGCGCTCTCCCTTGAGGACCCCGATTTCAAGATTTAGCCCTTTTGAGGGATACTTTCCCTCTGCAGCCCAGTGGCTGCTTAAGGATTGAGAAGAGGTTAGAACAGTGCCAGTACCAAAGCGAAAAATGTCGCGTTCAAAGACGCGTTCACGTCGTAGCCAGTGGAAAACTACTGCAGCAGCTCTAGCCACATGCGGACAGTGCCAGCAACCAAAGTTGCAGCACACAGCATGCCCAACATGCGGTACATACAACCGTCGTCAGGTATTAGAGGTCTGATCTGAGCTCCATGCTCAGTGAGCAGCTGGGAGTAACACTCGAACCAGCTTTGCTTGAGTTAGCTTTTACCCATCGTTCATTTGCATATGAATCAGGGAGTAAAGAAACTAATGAGCGCCTCGAGTTTCTTGGCGATTCAGTTCTCGGATTAATTGTTACTGAAGAGCTGTACAAGCGCTATCCAGATTTTGATGAAAGTCGTTTATCGCCCTTACGTTCGGGTGTAGTAAACATGCGTGCGCTCGCAGATATCGCACGCGGATTAAATCTTGGCCAACATATTCGTCTTGGAAAAGGCGAAGAGGTAACAAATGGTCGCGATAAAAACTCATTGCTTGCCGATGCTTTAGAGGCGTTGATCGGTGCTATCTACTTGCAATTTGGTTTCGCAAAGTGCACAGAGATTGTGCGAACATTAATCACACCAACAATGGATTCTGCAGTCGCTCGCGGCGCAGGCCTTGATGGAAAGACCGCGCTTCAAGAGTTGGCAGCTTCACTTGGAAAAGGCGCACCTGAGTATGTCGTCAGCGAAGAGGGTCCTGATCACGATAAGAATTTCACCGCCGTTGCAATGCTAGGTGGTCAAGCACTCAGCGAAGGTACCGGCAAGAGCAAGCGAGAGGCGGAGCAAGTTGCCGCACGTGCTGCATACGAGGCTCTAAAAACCGCCAACCCGCAAGGCTAAATTCGTCAAAATCACGCTTAATAGACGATAGGTTTACCGCGTGTATTTGAAGAGTATGACGCTCAAGGGCTTTAAGTCCTTTGCTTCGGCGACCACTCTTCGTCTGGAACCAGGTATCACTTGTGTGGTCGGTCCTAACGGTTCAGGTAAATCAAATGTTGTAGATGCTCTTACCTGGGTTATGGGTGAGCAAGGAGCTAAATCTCTTCGCGGTGGAAAGATGGAAGATGTCATCTTCGCCGGAACAAGCGGACGTGCACCTCTTGGTCGCGCTGAAGTTTCGCTAACTATTGATAACTCTGATGGCGCACTTCCGATTGATTACACCGAAGTAACTATTTCTAGAATTCTTTTCCGTAATGGTCAGAGCGAGTATCAAATTAATGGAGAAGCTTCACGTCTTCTAGATATTCAAGAGCTGCTCAGCGATTCGGGTATCGGTCGTGAAATGCATGTCATCGTTGGACAGGGTCAGCTCGATGCGATCTTGATGGCAACACCTGAAGAGCGTCGTGGATTTATTGAAGAAGCAGCCGGTGTTCTTAAGCACCGCAAACGCAAAGAGAAAGCGCTTCGCAAATTAGATTCAATGCAAGCAAACCTTGCACGTGTACAAGACTTAACTGTTGAACTTCGTCGACAACTTCGCCCACTTGGTAAGCAGGCAGAGGTTGCAAAGAAGGCGGCAACAATTCAGGCAGATCTTCGTGATGCAAAGTTACGTTTGCTTGCAGATGATTTCATTTCGATGTCGAAGACTCTCGAGCTTGAAGTTGCAGATGAAACCGCGCTTCGCGAAAAAAGAACTTCAGTTGAAACAGAGCTAGAAACAGTTCGTCGTCGCGAAGAGGCACTTGATGCTCAAGCTGCCTTTGAAAGTCCTCTTTTAGTTGCAGCTCAAGAAACCTATTACAACCTCAACTCACTACGCGAAAAGTTCCGTGGAACCCAGAGCTTGGCTCAGGAGCGCTCACGTTTTCTCAATGAAGAGGCGGAAGAAGCACGAACTTCTGGACGCGATCCTGAAGCAATCGATGCAGAGGCGGCCGCACTTCGAGTAGAAGAATCAGAACTTCGTGCAAATGTTGTCTCGGCACAGCAAGCACTTGTTCAAGCCACTTCTCAATTAGCAACGGCTGAGAATGCATTAAAGAGCGAAGAGGATGTAATTGCTGCAGCGATGCGTGCAATTGCCGATGCCCGTGAAGGTACAGCGCGCCAAGAGGGTCACATTAAATCTTTACATGCACGCCTTGAAGCAATTGCTGAAGAAATTCAACGTTTGATCAAATCACGTGATGATGCCCAAGCCCGTGTAGATCAGGCACAACGTGAGTACTCCTCGTATGAGCTTGAAATTGCTAGCGCAGATTCAGGTGAGCTTGGCTTAGATTCACAATATGAAGGCGCTAAATCTTCTCTAGAAGGCGCAAAGTCCAAGCTCAATGAATTGGTCGAAGCAGAACGTGCGGCAGATCGTGAACGTAATGCGGTCGAATCAAAGCTTGAAGCAATGAAGTTAACCTCGCAAAACCGTGATGGCGCATCCGCGCTATTGCGTGATTCACGTGGGGTTTCGATTCTTGGCAGCATCGCAGGATTAATTGAGATTGATAATGGTTGGGAATCTGCAGCAGCTGCGGCGCTAGGCTCATTGGCTGATGCTGTAGTTGTGCAAGATCTTTCATCTGCGGTGACTGCATTAACCACATTGAGAAGTGAAAATCTAGGTCAAGCAGATGTACTGGTTTACGAACCAGGACAAGCGGGCAATAGCAATATTCCTTCAGGTTTAACGCCGTTGTCGGCACACATTCGATCAAATTCAATTGGCGATCTAATTTCATCGCTTCTTGCTTCAACCGTTGTTGCTGAGAATGCAAATGCAGCGGAAGCAATCTTGCGATCACACCCCGGCGTAACGGTAGTTACTCGTGATGGTGATGTGATTTCTCGTGGTCGCGCACGTGGTGGTTCTAAATCTTCTTCATCTTTAATTGAAATCAAAGCACTTATTGATGGCCTTGAGACTAAGTTGCAAGAGATTTCTCACAACTGCGATCGCCTTAAATTTGAGATTTCAACAGCAACTACCGAAGTTGCTTCTCGCCAAAGTGATTATGACGTTGCGCTTTCAAAGCTCAATGAATCAGATGCGCGCATCGCCGCCTTGACTGAACAGCTGGCCGTTTCAGGACAAAACATGAAGTCAGCAATGGCTGAAGTTGAGCGTCTAAACAACTCTATTAACGAAGCAACCGCCGCCAAGTCTCGCGATGAGGGAGAAATTGTTGTTGCACAAAACCAATTACAACAACGCGGAGAAGTAGCAGAGCCAGATCATTCACATACAGAAGAACTTCGAAACTTAGTATCAGTTGCCCGAACTTCAGAGGTTGAGGCACGTCTTGCAGTTCGAACTATTGAAGAGCGCGTGGATTCAATCGCTGCTCGTGCTTTAACTCTTGAACAATCTGCGCAGGCAGAACGTGATGCTTCGGAACGTGCAATTGTTCGCCGCAGTGCACGTGCTCGAGCTGCAGTAATTTCGCAGGCGGTGGCCGAGGCTGCATACGAGGTTTTGATCCATATTGAACGATCAATCGCAAAGGCAGCAACAGAGCGTGGGCGTTTAGAAGAGTCTCGCGCATCTCGCGAAGGTGAAACTTTGACTGTTCGCACACGCGGCCGTGAGTTAACAACCGAGCTTGAGCAGTTAACAACCAGCGTGCACAAGGATGAGATTGCGCGTGCGGAACAAAGATTGCGCATTGAAACTCTAGAAGCAAAAACTGTAGAAGAGTTTGGCATTGATACAGCAACATTAATTAATGAGTACGGCCCAGACAAGGATGTTCCAACTTTCCACGAAACCGAAGATGGCGAAATTGTTGCAACTGAAATGGTTCCTTATCGCCGCGATCAGCAAGAGAAGCGTCTTGCATCAGCAGAGCGTTCTCTGAACCTACTTGGAAAGATCAACCCACTTGCTCTTGAGGAGTACACATCACTTGAAGAGCGTTTGAAGTTCTTGGCTGAACAGCTTGAAGATCTGAAGAACACAAAGAAGGATCTGCTCGATATCGTTAAAGAGGTTGATGATCGAGTTCAGTCAATCTTTATGGAAGCGTACGAAGAGACCGCTAAGCACTTTGAAGATATTTTCTCTCGCTTGTTCCCAGGCGGAGATGGACGCTTGATCCTGACTGATCCAGATAACCCACTTACAACAGGTGTTGATGTTGAAGCGCGCCCACCTGGAAAGCGTGTTAAGCGTCTTTCATTGCTATCTGGTGGAGAAAAGTCTCTTACCGCGGTTGCCATGTTGGTAGCGATCTTTAAGTCTCGTCCAAGTCCGTTCTACGTCCTTGATGAGGTCGAAGCAGCACTTGATGATGTGAACCTTGGACGTTTGCTAGGCGTTCTAGAAGAGCTTCGCGAAAGTTCTCAGCTGATCATCATTACTCACCAAAAGCGCACCATGGAGATTGCAGATGCGTTGTACGGTGTAACAATGCGTGGCGATGGTGTTACTGAAGTCATTTCACAGCGCTTGCGCGAATCTGACGCAAGCTAGGGCTTACCTCGATGGGTCTTTTCAGTAAGTTCATCGCCAAAATAAAAGGCACAAATGATTTCTCACCTGCCGATTGGTCGGAACTTGAACAAGAGTTACTAGCTTCAGATCTCGGTCCTAAGTTAACGAAAGAGTTTCTTGAAGCCGCTCGCAAGGTTAAGAGCGATAACGCTGAACAGGCCTTAATTGAAATCCTGACTTCAAATCTTTCCAAGAATTCACATGAACCTGTATTGGTGTCTGGAACAACCACAATTATGGTTGTCGGAGTAAATGGAACAGGTAAAACAACTTCGGTTGCAAAGTTGGCATCCTTTTATAAGAAGTCAGGTAAATCTGTTGTTCTGGCAGCGGGAGATACCTTTCGCGCCGCGGCTGTTGATCAACTTCGCACGTGGGGCGATCGGATTGGCGTAACAGTTGTTTCTGGTAAAGAAAATGGAGATCCAGCATCTGTTGCATTTGATGGCGCAAAGAACGCACATGAATCAGCGAGCGATATTTTCATTATTGATACTGCCGGACGTTTACATAATAAGAATGATTTAATGGCAGAGCTCAGTAAAGTAAAGCGGGTAGTAGAAAAAGTTTCTCCTATCAATGAAGTTTTATTGGTAATCGATGCCACCACTGGCCAAAATGGATTACAGCAAGCGAAGATATTTACTGAAAGCGTTGAAGTCACAGGAATCGTTTTAACAAAGCTCGATGGCAGCGCAAAGGGCGGTGTAGCCCTGGCTATTGAGGCTGAGCTCGGGATACCCATCAAATGGGTGGGAACAGGGGAGTCTGAGACTGATTTTGCCCTCTTCGACGCTCAGAGCTACATACAGGGGTTGCTCGCGTAACCAAGATGTAACACAAAAGGGGTTTTTGTCACGCCCCTGAAATCCTAAACACCTTATTTCGTAACTGCGCTCAGAGAAGGTTTGGGCATCTCAAAGGCGAGAACTTCTCATTACCTTTATGAAAGCAGATACAACTATGGAAGAGATTGTTTTAAATTCCGGCGATACAGCCTGGATGCTGGCAAGCACCGCTCTCGTTCTTCTAATGACACCAGGACTTGCGTTCTTTTATGGTGGAATGGTTCGCACAAAGAGTGTTTTGAATATGATGATGATGTCATTTATTACTATTGGCATCGTTAGCGTTTTATGGGTTATCTACGGATTTGAATTGGCATTTGGTTATAAGGCTGATTCACCGTGGTACGGAAACATTTCCTTCTCGGGTCTTGGCGGTATCGTCAACGACTTCACCAATAATGGTGGTTATTACCCAATTCCGGTTTTGGTTTTCGCAGCCTTCCAGTTGATGTTTGCGATTATTACCCCAGCGCTAATTTCTGGAGCTATTGCAGACCGCACTAAGTTCTCGGCCTGGGCAATCTTTGTTGCTATTTGGTCAACCATTGTTTACTTCCCAGTTGCACACTGGGTTTTCGCCTTTGGTAATAAGGTTGGCGACACAGTGACAGGTACAGGCTATTTGGCTGGCAAGGGTCTTGAAGACTTTGCAGGTGGAACAGCGGTTCACATTAATGCAGGCGCAGCAGGACTTGCGCTGGCGATTGTTCTTGGCAAGCGCGTTGGATGGCGCAAGGAAGCAATGCGTCCGCATTCGCTACCACTAGTGCTACTTGGTTCTGGCCTCCTATGGTTTGGATGGTTTGGTTTTAACGCAGGATCAGCACTTGCTGCAAATGGAATCGCAGGTCTTGCATTCATGAACACCCAAGTTGCAACAGCTGGTGCTGTTTGCGGTTGGTTGTTAGTTGAAAAAATTCGCAACGGACATCCAACATCGCTAGGTGCAGCATCTGGCGCGGTTGCAGGACTTGTTGCAATCACTCCAGCGTGTGCCTTCGTTGCTCCTTGGGCCGCGGTTGTTATTGGCCTATTTGCCGGAATCTTCTGTGCTCTAGCCGTCGGCCTAAAGTACAAGTTCGGCTTTGATGATTCACTTGATGTGGTTGGAGTTCACCTTGTTGGTGGAATCTGGGGCTCATTAGCTGTTGGATTATTTGGTACACACGTTGTGAACAGCATCGGTCTTGATGGCTTGTTCTACGGTGGAGGAACAGCACTTCTAGTTAAGCAGGCACTTGGCGTTGGACTTGTAGCTGCTTATTCATTCCTAGTAACACTGGCCCTTGGTTACGCAATTGAAAAGACCATTGGATTCCGCATTGCAAAGGATGCAGAAGTCGAAGGTATTGATCTCAGCGAACACGCTGAGACTGCTTATGAAATGTCTAGCTCATCACGCGGAGGTGCCTTCTAATGAAACTCATTACAGCAATCTTGAAACCATTCAAGTTAGAGGATGTAAAGAATGCGCTGCAAGCAGCAGGCGTTACTGGAATGACAGTGTCAGAGGCAAGTGGATTTGGACGTCAGCGTGGACACACTGAGGTCTATCGCGGCGCCGAGTACACAGTTGATCTAGTTCCAAAGGTTCGACTAGAAGTTTTGGTCGATGACAAAGACTCAGATTCTGTGGTCGATGTAATCGTCAAAGCAGCTTCAACAGGGTCAATTGGTGATGGAAAGGTTTGGACAACACCAGTTGATCAGGTAATTCGCGTCCGTACGGGGGAGCGCGGTTCCGAAGCAATCTAGACTTACTCCTATGAGTACCCGAGAGAGGCGAGATCGATCGAACGAGAGCGATCGATTTCTCTCTGAACTATTGAGCAATGCGTTGCACACCCATTGCGATATAGATTCGGGTAAGGAGATAGCACTCGCCGCGGTTGGAGGTTATGGCCGCGGCGAGTTATCTCCGGGTTCAGATTTAGATATTTTGTTTTTGCATTCAGGAAAGATCCATCAAGATAAGTTAAAGGCAATTGTTAATGATGTGTTGTACCCATTGTGGGACAAGACAAGCGTTGATCACTCGGTAAGAACACGAAGTGAAACGCGTGAAGCCGCTTCTGCTGATTTAAGGGTTGCTACAGGATTGCTAGATATTCGGCTGATTGCTGGTAATCCAGATGTGGTGGCTGCGGTGCAGAGCGATGCTGTGGAGAATTGGCGCAAGAGCGCAAAAGAGAACTTGCCGCAATTACAAAAAGCGCTCGAAGAGAGACATTCCCGCGCTGGCGAGTTAGCGTATTTGTTAGAACCGGATTTAAAGGAAGCTCGAGGCGGCTTACGAGATATTCAAGCGTTGCGAGCGATAGCTATGTCAGGCGCGGTCCGAGTACCGCTAGAGAAAATTAGTTGGGCTGAATCAACTCTCAACAATGTTCGCGAAGCCTTGCACATTGCAAGTGGTCGCGGAAAAGATCGATTGCTCTTTCAGGAACAGGACAAGGTTGCCGCTTTACTTGAATATGCAGATGCCGATGCAATGATGAGTGATGTTGCCCGAGCGGCACGGTCCGTTGATTACTTATTGGATTACACCTGGCATGCATTTGAACATAAGGGCAAGGATGGCTTAGGGCGGATCATGCGTCGGCCACGGGTTGTTACAGTGGCAAGAAATGTAAGTGCTGCAAATAGAGAAATTGTCATTGATCCATTTACATCTTTGAATGAGGATCCTGTTGTTGGTTTACGTGCAGCAGCGACTGCGGCTCAGTTGGGTCTTCCGTTATCGCTGGATACATGTACCGAGCTTTCTGAATCCCTCAATAAGGGAGAGGGTATTTTGCCTAATCCATGGCCTCGTGAAGCGCGCGAATTATTAGTGTCATTGATCGGCGCAGGCGAAGCAATGGTTGGAATATTTGAAACTTTGGATCAGGAAGAGATTATTTTTCACTGGATCCCTGAGTGGCGGTCGGTGCGTTCGCTTCCGCAGCGAAATGCTTTACATCGTCATACGGTAGATCGTCATATGGTTGAAACAGCGGTTCATGCAGCAACATTGACTCGTAAGGTTCACCGACCAGATTTACTCTTGTTTGCAGCTCTATTTCATGACATAGGCAAAGGAACGCAAGAGGATCATTCAGAGCGAGGCGTTCGATTAATCGAACCTATCGCCCGTCGTGTGGGCTTTGATGATAAAGATATTGAAACACTTAAATTGCTTGTACTGCATCACCTGCTTCTGTCATCTACTGCAACTCGCCGAGATTTAGATGATCCGGCCACCATTCAATCTGTTTTAGCACTTATTCCCGATGCAAACACATTAGAGCTGCTGCACGCCTTGAGTATCGCCGATGGAGAAGCAACCGGTAGCGCTGGGTGGAGTGATTGGAAAGCGACACTCGTTGCAGAGTTGGTAAACAGAGTTCGCAAAGCCATGTCCGGAGTTGAAGTTGCTCAGCAACCTCAAGTATCTGATGAACAAGTTGCACTCGCGGCAAAGGGTGATTTGCGAGTTGTATTAGAGGAGCATTCAAGTGGATATGCGATCGAAGTGATTTCACCTGATAAGCCAGGATTGCTATCCATTGTGGCTGGAGTATTTAACATTTCGCGCCTTGATGTTAAGTCAGCGCGCACCAAGACTCTCGGTAAATCAGCGGTTATGTATTGGATCGTCACGCCTGAACCACATGCACCAGATGTTACCGATTCAAAGTTGCACGAATTAATCGCAGCAGCACTAGTGGATTCAACTGATGTTGAAGAAAGACTTATTGCTCGTGCAGCAGCATACGCATCAATTCCAACTATTCCGGTGCCCGCCCCTGAAGTTGAGATTTTCACCGATGCCGCAACTGATGCAACCATCATCGAAGTTCGAAGCCATGACCGCCCGGGATTACTTTTTAGAATCGGTGCGGCGATTACTGAATCAAAGATAGATATTCGATCCGCCATTGTTACCACCCTTGGAGCCGAAGCCATCGATACCTTGTATGTAACCGAGTTAACCGGTGGACCGCTTAGCTCTGAGCGAGCAAATCAGGTCGCTTCGCATCTTAAGCAGGCCTTGAAGTAGTCTTCGGCTCTTATGTTTGAGTCCTTAACCTCCCGCTTCAGCGGCGCATTCTCATCTCTGCGCTCACGAGGAAAGATCTCATCCTCAGATATCGAAACAACCTGCGAAGAGATCCGCCAAGCCTTACTGGAATCAGATGTCGCCCTTTCTGTTGTCGAAGATTTCATCGCAGATATTCGTCAAAAATCTTTAGACGCACTTCCAACTTTGCAATCAGGCACAAACCAAGCCAATGCCATCTTTGAAATTGTTAACACAAGCCTGATTGAAATCCTTGGGGGACAAGCGCGCAGAGTTCGTTTTGCGAAGAATCCACCTACGGTCATTATGTTGGCTGGTTTGCAAGGCGCCGGTAAAACAACCTTGGCTGGAAAGCTTGCAAAGTTTTACGCTGATCAAGGAAACACCCCACTTTTAGTTGCATCTGATTTACAACGCCCCAACGCCGTAACGCAGCTGCAGGTTGTTGGTGATTCAGTCAATGTTCCAGTGTTTGCACCAGAGCCTGGAAATGCCGAAACTTCTGGAATATATGGCGGAGATCCCGTAAAGGTCGCTAAAGCTGGAATTGAATTTGCAAAATCAAAGCAATACAACATGGTCATCGTTGATACCGCTGGTCGTTTGGGTGTAGATGAAGATTTGATGAAGCAAGCATCTGATATTCGAGATGCCGTTAATCCTGATGAGATCTTGTTTGTTGTCGATGCGATGATCGGACAAGATGCAGTTAGAACATCACAAGCATTTTTAGATGGTGTGGGATTTGATGGAGTTGTCTTAACAAAGCTCGATGGTGATGCGCGTGGTGGTGCGGCATTGTCAATCGCTTCGATGACAAAGCGCCCGATCATGTTTGCCTCAACCGGTGAAAAACTTCATGAGTTCGACATCTTCTATCCAGAACGCATGGCCTCTCGCATCCTGGGACTTGGCGATGTTGCAACACTTGCAGAGCAAGCAAAGAAAGCTTTTGATACCGATACATCTGCAAAACTTGAAGCGAAGTTTGCAAGTGGTGAAGATTTCACGCTGGAGGATTTCCTCGATCAGCTGCAGGCGATGTCCAAGATGGGCAACATGTCTAAGTTATTAGGAATGCTTCCTGGCGCTGGCCAAATGAAGAAGCAGATTGAAAACTTTGATGAGGGCGAGATTGTTCGCACTAAAGCGATTGTTCAATCCATGACCCCGGCAGAGCGTCGTGATCCAAAGGTGTTGAATGGTTCTCGTAGAGCTCGTATCGCCCTGGGTTCTGGTCGTAAGGTTTCTGATGTAAATAACCTGGTAGATCGATTCTCAGCGGCTCAAAAGATGATGAAGCAGCTCCGCAATGGGGGAATGCCCGCTGGAATGGGAGGCATGGGAATGCCAGCCCTGCCGAAGGTTCAAACCCCGGTCAATAAGAAGAAAAAGTCCAAATCTGGAAACCCTGCCAAGCGAGCGCAAGAAGAGGGTTAGAAAGCGCCGATTTCCCTCTTTCGCGCATGAATGGCAGAATTGGGCACCTGTTGACGGGGCCCTCTACCCCCAGCAACATCCACAATTCGATAGTCATATGAATTGATCGCGCACCCCGCTGCGGTTGATACGCATGGCACACATTTACAGGAGTACAACTTTCTTGGCTACAAAAATTCGTTTAATGCGCATGGGCAAAATCCGCACACCATTTTTCCGCGTTGTAGTTACAGACTCACGCAAGGCACGTAACGGTCTATCAATCGAAGAGATTGGTCGCTACGTACCAGGACAAGAGCCATCACTTATCGAGATCAACTCTGAGCGCGCTCAGTACTGGCTTGGCGTTGGCGCACAACCATCTGAAGCTGTAGAGGCTTTGCTAAAGGTGACTGGCGACTGGCAGAAGTTTAAGAAGCTTCCTGGAACTGAAGGAACTCTTAAGGTTGCAGCTCCTAAGCCATCAAAGGTTGTTGCATACGAAGCAGCTATGAAGGCTGCAGCGGATGAACCAGCTGAAGGCGCGACAACAATGAAGAAGAAGGCACAGGAGAAGCTTGCAGCTAAGGCAAACCCTGTCGTCGAAGAGGCTGTTGTTGAAGCTCCAGTTGTTGAGGAAGCACCAGTAGCAGAAGCAGTAGTAGAAGAGACTGTTGAAGCTGTTGTTGAAACTCCAGCTGAAGAAGCGGCTGCAGAATAACAATGATGGATGAAGCCCTAGAACATTTGGTCAAGGGAATAGTCGATAACCCTGATGATGTCGTTGTCGCTGAAAAGACAGGACGTCGCGGAACAACTTTAGAGGTTCGAGTAAACCCTGAAGATATCGGCAAAGTCATTGGTCGTAATGGTCGTACCGCTAAAGCGCTTCGTACAGTTGTAAGTGCGCTCGCAGGACGTACAGTCCGCGTCGATCTCATCGAGACCGACGAAGTTAGATAACAATGCGTTTGCTCGTGGGGCGAATTGGTCGCGCTCACGGAATTCTTGGTGAGGCGACGATAGAGGTTCGTACAGATGAACCTGATCGTCGCTTTGCCATTGGTGCAGCTGTTCAAACAGATACCCATGGCGTATTAACCATTACATCTGGCCGTGTTCACAACGGAATTTTGTTATTGGGCTTTAACGGAATTACAGATCGCAATGGCATTGAAAAGCTACGTAATACCTTGCTGTACGCCGATGTTGATATTAATGAAGAAAATGATGATGAAGATGAGTATCACGTCATGCAATTAATCGGCTGCCAAGCCGTCCTTGAATCAGGCGAAGTTTTCGGCGAAGTTACCGATGTCATTAATCTTCCTGGTCAGGATTTGCTTGCAGTTAAGACCGGTAACGGTGAACAGTTAATTCCATTTGTCCACCAACTTGTTCCCACTGTTGATGTGAAGAATAAGAAGGTTGTCGTAATTCCACCTTCAATTACGGGGGTCATGGAATGAAAATTGATGCGGTAACTATCTTTCCTGATTACTTCGCACCATTGCAGCTTTCATTATTGGGCAAGGCACAGGATCAAGGTTTAGTCGAAGTCGGAGTTCATGATCTTCGTGCTTTTTCTAACGATAATCACAACACCGTTGATGACACTCCATATGGTGGCGGTGCTGGCATGGTGATGCTTCCTGAAGTGTGGGGCAAGGCCTTGGATCCCTTGATGACAGTTGATACAGATTTAATCATTTTGACTCCTGCTGGAAAGAGATTTGATCAACCAATGGCAGCAAAGTTTGCCGAGTCCAAGCATCTTGTATTTGCATGCGGACGCTACGAAGGCATTGATGATCGCGTGCGCCAACATTATGAATCAAAGAATTACCGTGTGCATGAAGTGTCGATTGGCGATTACGTTTTAGGTGGGGGAGAAGTTGCATCCCTAGTAATGATTGAGGCAATAACACGTTTAATTCCTGGAGTCTTAGGCAACCCAGAATCGTTGACTGAAGAGTCACATAATGAAGAGGGATATCTTGAGTATCCAAACTTCACAAAACCATCTGTGTGGCGCGAGATTGAAGTCCCAGCGATTTTGCTCAGCGGTAATCATGGTGAAATCGCTAAATGGCGCGCAGCCCAAGCGGTAGAGCGCGCAAAGAAGAATCTGTAACCATCAAGTAGAGTTACCTCATGTGCAGATTGCTAGCCTTTACTTCAACCGAGCGTAAGAGTTTTTACGATGTGGTTGGTTCCGAATTCGATAACTTTGTTGCTTTAGCCGCTGAACATAAGGATGGCTGGGGTTTGGCACATGATGGTCAGATCCTTAAGGATCTCAAGCCTGCGCATGAAAGTCCGGAGCTCAGCGCATCTGCCGACTCTGTAAAGACTGATGGCGCGCTACTTCACCTACGCCTTGCTTCTAAAGGAATCACAGTAAACATCGACAACAACCACCCATTTACTCATGGCACAACAACTTTTATGCACAACGGAACTATTCGTCCGGGCAATACTGCCGAACAGTTCATCAACGAGAAGTACAAGGGATTTATTCAGGGAACAACCGATAGCGAGAGATTCTTCTACGCTGTTTTGTCAGCGATTGATGAGCTTGGATTAGTTGAAGGCGTTCGAAGCACCGTCAATTCAATTCGCGCCATCGCTGATTACACCGCGCTTAACATCATGGTTCAGACACCTGAAACCTTGATTGCCGTATGCGAATTCAATGAAGCTAATAAATCTGAATGGAGCGCTGAAGATCATTACGAGCTGCGTTTCACTCAACGTGGCTCAGACATGGTTGTGGCATCTACGGGTTGGGGTAATGATGATTGGAACCATTTGGATAACCATCAGATGCTTATCGTTGATCGTTCGACTTTGAAGTACACAATCTCTTCTCTATGACCCGCACTTACACAGTCGAAACTTATGGCTGTCAGATGAATGTTCACGACTCTGAACGAATTTCAGGGTTGTTAGATGAGGCTGGTTTTATTCCTGCAACAGATGGTGAACAAGCTGACATCGTCGTTTTCAACACCTGCGCAGTACGCGAGAATGCAGATAACAAACTGTACGGAAATTTGAGTTTCTTAGCTCCAATCAAAAAAGCCAATCCAAATATGCAGATCGCTGTTGGTGGCTGCCTAGCGCAAAAAGATCAAGCAACAATTTTGAAGAAAGCACCGTATGTGGATGTTGTGTTTGGAACTCACAATGTAGGTTCATTGCCGGTATTACTAGAGCGCGCCCGTGTTGAAGAAGAGTCTCAAATAGAAATCTTGGAAGCGCTAGAGCACTTCCCATCGACCTTGCCGGCACGTCGCTTATCTGCGTTCTCTTCGTGGGTATCGGTATCTGTTGGATGCAATAACACCTGTACTTTTTGCATTGTGCCTGCACTGCGCGGAATCGAAAAAGATCGCAATGAAGATGACATCCTGAGCGAGGTAAAAGCTTTGGTTGATCAAGGTGTTATCGAAATTACCTTGCTTGGCCAAAATGTAAATGCCTACGGCGTAGATTTTGGAGATCGCCAAGCCTTTGCAAAATTACTACGTAAGTGCGGCCAGATCGATGGCTTAGAGCGTGTGCGATTCATGTCTCCACACCCTCGTGATTTCACCGATGATGTCATCGAAGCCATGGCGCAAACACCTAATGTCATGCCACATCTGCACATGCCTTTGCAATCTGGATCTGATCGAATTTTGCAGCAGATGCGACGTTCATATCGCACAGATAGATATCTAGGAATTTTAGATCGCGTTCGAACTGCTATTCCACATGCAGCCATTACAACTGACATCATTGTTGGCTTCCCCGGAGAAACTGAAGAGGATTTCCAAGCGACCTTAGATTTGTGTACATCTGCGCGATTCACTGCGGCGTACACATATCAATATTCGAAACGTCCTGGAACTCCAGCTGCAACCATGCCGGATCAGGTTTCACCTGAAGTAGTTGGCGAACGGTACACGCGACTTCATAATCATCAGCAATCGATCTCTTTGTCCGTGAATCAAGAATCGATTGGCACCACACATAAGATTTTGGTGGGGGATTACGAAGGACGACGTGATGAAGCTCAAGCGAGATTAACCGGGCGAAGTGAAGATTTCCGGTTAGTTCACTTCGACAACACATTTGTTGCTCGCCCTGGAGACGAGGTAACGGTTCAAATAACCGATGCTTCTGCCCATTACTTGATTGGTAATCCGCTAGCAGTGCGTGCAACACGTGGTGCCGATGCTCATGCTGCGCGCGTGGCTAATCCAGGACCTGCATCTACCATGCTTGGAATACCTACGGTCAAGCGATGAGATTAATAGTTATTTGTGGAGCAACTGCTACCGGTAAAAGCGATCTTGCTGTCACTTTAGCTCAGCAGATTAATGCTGAAATTATCAATGCGGACTCTATGCAACTGTACAAAGGTATGGATATCGGTACAGCAAAGATAACAATGCAAGAGCGCAAAGGAATCCCACACCACCTAATGGATTTGTTAGAGGTTTCTCAAGATGCCAATGTTGCTTGGTATCAAGAACGTGCCCGTGCTGCAGTCAGCGATATTCATGCACGCGGTAAAGATGCGATCATCGTGGGCGGAACAGGCTTGTACATTAAATCTATTTTGGATGAGCTCAACTTTCCAGATACAGATCCAGTCGTGCGAGCAGAGCTTGAATTGGAGTTTGCTACCAAGGGAATTCAACCTTTGTTTGAAAGACTTGAAAAGCTAGATCCCGCAGCTGCCTTGGCAATCGATAAAGCTAATTCGCGTCGTGTAATCCGAGCATTAGAGGTTATAAAAATTACAGGAAAGCCTTTTACTGCAAACCTTCCCCGTGAAGAGAGTTCAAGGTATCCGCATGCCCAGCAATTTGGCTTAGTAATGGATCGCGATGCGCTATCAGAGCGAATTTCACTTCGCGTTGATCGAATGTGGGAGCAAGGTTTAGTTCAGGAAGCTGAAAAGTTGGTTGCAGCTGGAATCATGCAGGGCGTTACCGCTCAGCGCGCCTTGGGATACGCCCAAGTGATTGCGCAGATTGAAGGCAAGGTTACGCAAGAAGAAGCGCAGGAAGAAACTAAGCGAGCTACCCGTCAATATGCCCGCCGACAGGAGACCTGGTTCTCTCGTGATGAGCGCATCACGTGGATCTCTCCCGTACAAAACGCGCTCGAGCGCATCATGGAATCGATAAACTAATAACAATGATTGCGACCTATGGCCACGGTACCGAAAACGATTTTGTACTCGTTTTCGATCCAAATGATGAACACTCAATCACCACCGCACAGACGGCAGCTATTTGTAACCGTGAAACCGGAATTGGTGCAGATGGCTTAATTCGCATGATCAAGCGTGACGGTAAATGGTTTATGGATTATCGAAATGCAGATGGTTCTTTGGCTGAAATGTGCGGCAATGGAATCCGTGTGATGGCCCGTTACCTTGTTGAAAAGGGACACCAACCTGAAGGAATCTTTGCAATCAATACCCGCGATGGCATAAAGCATTTACGTGTTCCGTTAACTGATGATATTTCAGTCAATATGGGGCAGGTAACCGATGAGTCAGAAGCTATTACTGCTGCAACTAATGGACATATTTGGAATGGGTACAACATCAGCGTTGGCAACCCGCATGCCGTTGTGTTTGTCGATGAGATGTCTGAGATCGGTCCACTTAATGAAGCGCCAGTAGTTAGACCTCGCGATTCTTACCCAGAAGGTGTCAATGTTGAGTTTGTAAA
>ERZ1034365.386-NODE-386-length-24538-cov-4.729488_pt1 | contig 24538 bp, 25 predicted proteins | sample MGYA00520615_ERZ1034365 | MGnify/ENA primary metagenome ERZ1034365 (study PRJEB33736, sample SAMEA104284505) | Azolla filiculoides | biome: Urban; feature: Water surface; material: Ditch water | place: Netherlands | collected 2015-10-28 | depth 0-0.1 m ...
CAAATCGCTGCCGAATACGATTTTAACATAGCTGCCACCAAAAGTGATGTTTTCCAATTTTTGGAACGAAATAAAGCCACTTACGACATTATTTTTGCCGATCCGCCGTATGGATTAGACCAAAAAACCTTTGAAAAAGTGGTCTTGACCGTTTTCGAAAAAGAAGCACTTCAAGAAGACGGAATGATGATTATTGAACATTCTAAATACACCAAACTCGACCATTTACCCCATTTTTCTTTCCAGAAAAGTTATGGAGGTTCCTTCTTTACTTTCTTTGAATTTGAAAAATCGGATGACGAAGAAAGTGATGAAGATTCTGAAGAGGAATAGTTTTAGCTTATCCTAAAAATTAAAAAAGGCCTGAATTCATTAATTAATGAATCCAAGCCTTTTTATTGTTCGTAATTTCTAAATTACATTGAAACGATTATTGTTTTATAATTTTTACAGTTTTAGATTCAGACTCTCTTTCCACTTTCAAAATATAAACCCCATTTGTATAAGAACTCAAGTCTATTGTAACTGACTCATTGTTTCCAGTAGTTAGTTTATTTGACCAAAGTTTTTTCCCTAATAAAGTATATAAAGATAGATTCGTTTCTTGACTAGAACCTCCAATTTGTATTTTGACAATTCCAGATGTTGGATTAGGACTTACTGTGATAGTATTCAATACCAAATTAGTATTGCTTAATCCTAAAGTAGCCACATCAAGCTCATTTGATTTAGCACTTAATCCTCCCATTTCGTTTGCTGCTCTAACTGAAAACTTTCCAGATGTTTGAGCTGAAGCATCATAACTATTTGTTGTTGTGAAAGAAACAAATACATCGTCTTTAAAAATTGCCCATCCCAATACGTAATTATTATTAGCCCAATTAAGTATTTTTCCAGTATTAGATAGAACTGGAATTGAAGCTTGTTCAGTAGCTAAAGTAGGTTGCCAAGTATCAGTACCACTCAATACATTTTCGATTGTATAATTGTTGGCTTGGGCTTGAGTAAGTACTGGATTTAAAGTCACCGAACCTCCAGAACCATTAGAATAGGTAGTTCTTCTTCCGGATAAGTCTATGGCATTTCCTGAACCTGTCAAACTGTTGTATTCAGCATAAACAGATGGCAATGCGCCCCATTCTGACCAACCTTCATTTGCTGGTAATTGTTTCATAACTGTATTAATAAAAACAACTTTTGGACTTCCTTGCCAAGGGCGACCTAGTTTGTAACTTCCGTTGTTTTGAGCAAAACCATCAATAGTACAATCTCTAAACACGTATCCCCAGTTAGATCCTGTGGCTGCTGCTGTTACATGATTTCCAGCACGATCTTCTAAATAAAGAGTACAAGCATTGAAAAACACATCACCTCCACCAAAAATAAAATCTACTGTACCGTGAATTTCACTATTTTCAAGATAAATTCGGTTACTTGCAGTATAGAAGGTATCTTGATTACTCAATAATTTTACATTTTTATATATATTTCTATCTCCTTGATCTCTTAAAGCAACTGCTCTTCCTGTAAAGGCTCCTTTTCTATAATCCATTTTGTTTAAAATGGTAAGATCTTGCATGTAGATATTTTTTGAATTGGATTGAAAATTAATTGTTGGTGTAGTTCCAATCCCTTCATTTGCAGCAAGAGGTTCGTTGAATAAAGTTACTCCATCGGCACTTTGACCAATGAAGGACACATTTGGAAGATTGATAAATGTTTGTTGTGTAGCATCTCCAGTTGTGTTTCCTAAATCATAATTCCCATTTGGGAAAAAGATATAAAATCGTTCTCCACTAGCTGAAGCTGTTTGTGCAGCAGCCAATGCAGCCGCAAAATTACCATCAACACCAACTATAAAATTATATGCTTTTTTTGTTACAACAGGTTTATTTAATGTAGTGAAAGTAACAGAAATTGGAGTAGTTAAAGTATTGTCTGCCAAATCAGAAATTTTATTTCCAGCCAAAGTAAACGTATAAGTTGTGTTATAACTTAAGCCCGAATAATTAAAAGAAATGGATTTTCCGAATACTTCGGGAGTAAGGTTTTTACCATTTAGAGTGGCTGTTGTACCTGAAACTATTTTGATGCGTTCGTCAAAATTAAGTACAACTTTTCCTGTGGCCGAAGCACCAGTAGCATTATTAGCAGGAATCGAACTAACTACTACAGGAGCAATTCCATCATTGAAAATACTTTTGGTTCCAAAAACATAAATACCCGAAATAGTTGTTCCGTCATTTGTTGCTACAGCTCCAACTATAGTTGAAGTATAATCAGGAATCCATCTAATGTAAACTTCATTCTTATTATTAGCATCAGCAGGCAATGTAAAAGTGTTTTCGTAATATTGTTTGGCATTTACCAAATCAAAAACACCTATTCCAGTAAAATTAATTCCATCTAACGAATACTCGCACAATTGTTTAGTATAAGCATTATAGTTAAAAAGCATAGCCGCTTTTACACTAATATTAGTATAATCTGTCGCATTAATTTTTATTTGATAGTAGTATTGATTGGCTATTGGTTGCCAATTTACAGCGGCTCCTCGACCTTCATAACCGCCTTCTAGAACAGATTTACCCAACCATCCTGCTTGTGTTCCATCAGCTTTACGCAAAATTAATGCAGCAGGATCATTGATTGCATCTGAAGAAAAATCGGCCACACGGCTATTGTTTCCCGTTTTATAGAAATCCCATCCCACAACATATTCAGAAGCATTATAATTCGCACTAATGGATTTATTGGAGTTCATTGCAACATTGAGAATAGAATTTGTTTCACCAGTTCCCCAATTTGAGAAATTAAGGATTGGATTGTTATTTGCCGTTAAGCTCACATTCGTACCTTCTTCATACATTCTTATTCCTCCAACCATTGTTCCTGCAGGAGAAACTCCTACCATATAATCTTTTGCTCCTCCGTTTACAGAAATTTCTAAAGAATAAGTGTTAATTGCTGTGTAAACTGCTTTTAAATTTAAGTTATTATTTAATGTAAATGTATAAGGATTACTTGTTGAAACTATTTGGTCTAAATCATTTGCCCAATGCGAAAATTGATAACCAAAATTTCTAGTTGCAGTGAGGGTAACTTGTGTGCCTGCATCATATATAGTTCCTACTGGAAAGTTAGTTATATTTCCACCATTCGCTGGTGAATTTGTTGTTGAAACCGTATAAGTTGTTATTGCTGCAATTGTTCCACTTAAATTTCCAATAATCTGTACGTTAGAAATTCCAACATCCTTTCCTCCACCTAGTGTGTGAATATAAATTTCCAATGTACACAAACCATTCGAACTAGGAATTGACAACGCAGTCAGATCTTTTATATAATAATTAAAATCTCCACCTGAAGTTACTCCTGAACGAGCCGGTTTTACATTAGCTTGGATTAATGTTGAAGTACCATTACTAGATTTCCAATACAAATCAAATACTCCAGAACCTGTTCCAAATCGTTGACAATTAAATGCAATTGAAGTTGGTGTAAAATTTAATCCTGTAACAGGGGTCACATTAAAACTTAGAAGATTTCCAACTGCAACTCCAGTAGGAGTATTAGAGGCGCCAGGATTTTTGATAGACGTATACATACTACCGGCTATTGTTGCTTCTGCTTTAGCACCATTATAAATATAATTGCTCCCAAGAGTTACGTAATCAGGCTTAAAATAGGTAGCTGTTGATGCTGACCCAGAATAAGTAGCAGTTTGTCCAGCAACGCCTGTATTAAAAGGCCAAGTGATAGTTGCAGCTTCATTTACTGTCTGGGCAATCGATTGCACTATAGAGCATAGAAATAACAAAATAATAAGCTTGGGGGCTTGGTTAGAAAATAGTTTTCTTTTCATAATTAGTTTGTGTTTTTTAATAAGTTATAGAATCTATAAAATTTAATCTTGCAATTTGATAAACAAAACGCAAAATTAAACGTTGCTAAAATAACTATAATAATAATAAAAGCAACTATTTTTTTTGATTAATATATTATTATAGTAGCAAAATTATTTAATTAACAACAAAACCATTAATGACAAAATAAAATTCAAATTTTAAAATTCTACTGACTAAGAAATTGAAGAGAATTTTTTTTTAACGATTATTAAGAGGACAAAATTATAACGATCATTTCACCCCAAAAAAAACACAGATTCACGAATTTTAAAATTGATTAAAAATATGCGAATCTGTGGTTAAAAAAAGCAGACCTATAAGCCGGATTCTGTCTCCAATAAATTAGAGCCTTATCATTTATCTAGGCACGCAATTGCTCGCGTGCTCCATCTTTCTACCCTTCGACAACGGGCGAGAAACCCTTAAATGCCGATATACTTGAAATTTCACCGCATAGAGTTTACCTGGTTTCACTACAGCATTACCTGTACATACTTTCTGTTGCACTTGTCCTAATCCGATTACTCGAACCGACGGGCGTTACCCGCTATGCTTCTCTGTGGTGTCCGGACTTTCCTCCTTCCTAATAAATCGGGACGGCGATAAGGCGGTCTGCGGCGCAAAAGTAGGGATTTTTGATTAATGATTGTTGATTAATGATTTTAGATTTTGACATACCCCTTGAAATCTCACTCAAATTAGTATTATTTTTTTTGAATTTGGAATTTGCTTTTTGACATTTGACTTTTTAAATCTATATTTGCTAACCAATAAAAATCTATGGAACAATTTGTAGTATCGGCTCGTAAATATCGTCCGCAAACATTCAAGGATGTTGTGGGGCAAAAAGCCATTACCAGCACTTTATTGCACGCCATAGAGAGCAATCACTTGGCTTCTGCCCTATTGTTTACTGGACCTCGTGGGGTTGGAAAAACTACTTGCGCTAGGATTTTGGCTCGGAAAATAAACCAACCGGGTTATGACGACCCAAATGAAGATTTTGCCTTCAATGTATTCGAATTGGATGCGGCTTCTAATAATTCTGTTGATGATATTCGAAATTTGATTGACCAAGTTCGGATTCCGCCACAAACTGGGCAATATAAGGTTTATATTATTGACGAGGTGCATATGTTGTCTTCGGCCGCTTTTAATGCTTTCTTGAAAACCTTGGAAGAACCGCCAAAACACGCCATTTTCATATTGGCTACGACCGAAAAACACAAAATTATTCCGACGATACTTTCACGTTGTCAAATATTCGATTTCAAACGAATTACCGTAAAAGACGCCAAAGAGCATCTTGCCGAAGTTGCTGAAAGTCAAGGCGTAAATTTCGAAGACGATGCTTTGCACATCATTGCGCAAAAAGCCGATGGTGCGATGCGTGATGCTTTGTCCATTTTTGACCGAGTAGTTTCGTATTGTGGTAGCAATTTGACCCGTCAAGCTGTAACCGAAAACTTGAATGTTTTAGATTACGAAACGTATATTTCAATAACCGACTTAATTTTGGAAAATAAAATACCAGAATTATTGGTAGCTTTTAATGATATTTTATCAAAAGGATTTGATGCACATCATTTTGTAGCTGGATTAGCTTCCCATTTCAGGGATTTATTAGTCTCAAAAACTCCTTCTACTTTATCTTTATTAGAAGTTGGCGAACAAGCTCAAAAACTGTACGCTATTCAATGTCAAAAAGCATCTCAAGAATTTTTATTGAAAGGAATTGAAATTGCCAATGACTGCGATTTGAAATACAAAGTCAGTCAAAACCAACGATTGCTTGTTGAACTTTGCTTGATGCAATTGGCCTCCATCACCTTTGATGGAGAAAAAAAAAAGTTGAACAATTTATAATTCCACCCACTTATTTCAGAAGAACGGATTACTCAATAGTCGAAACTAATAAGTCGAAAGTCGAAAGTATTAAGGTTCAAAATAAAGAAATTACTTTAGAGACTAACCAAAACCTAGAACCTAAAACCCAAAACCCAGAACCCAATACCCAAAACCAATCCGAAGAGCCAAAAATTTCGGCTTTATCACTTTCAAGCATTAGAGCTAAAAGAGAATTACTAGAAAATACTAAAGGAATTGTAAAAGAAGATGTTTTGCTTCCGACAGAAGCATTCAACGAAACAGACATGTTGCTGTATTGGAACAAATATGCACAGCGATTGGGTGATAAAGGACATAAAATCATGGAATCACTTTTAAAGATAAGTGATCCTAAATTAGAAGGAACTACTATTGTTCACGAATTGCCTAATGGCGGTTCTAAACTCGATTTTGAATCTCAAATCCACGGCCTTTTAGGTTATTTGAGAGGGCATTTGCACAATCATGACATTACGATTGAAATTGTTGTGAATGAAACAATAGAAAATAAATTTGCTTTCACTCCAATCGATAAATTTAACAGATTGAATGAAATAAACCCTAATTTAGAACTTCTAAAAAGGACTTTTGATTTGGATATTTAGAATTTGCAAGAATAATTTTTGCTTAATTTTTAACTCTTAACCAATGGTGTTTCTGATTTCAAATTATATAGAGTGATAGTTATTCCTTATACCAATTAGATTACAAACTTTTGACTTTTTTTGTTAATTTTGGCATATGATTAAAATTGTAATAATCGGTTCAGGAAATGTTGCTCATCATTTGATTAAAGCTTTCACTCAAAGCAAAGAAATCAATGTGATTCAAGTATTTGCAAGAGAAAAAAAATCCATCAATCTCCTTCCCGATTTCACTACAATTATTACTAATTATAATGAATTGGCTGAAGCTGATTTATACATAATAGCCGTTTCAGATGATGCAATTGCTTCTGTATCCTCTCAATTACCATTCAAAAATAGACTTGTTGTTCATACTTCTGGAACTGTTTCCATAAATTCTTTAGATTCGAAGAACAGAAAAGGAATTTTTTATCCACTCCAAACTTTTTCTAAAGACAAAGAAGTTGATTTTAGTCAAATTCCTATTTGTTTAGAAAGCGAAAATGAAATCGATTTTGGATTATTAAAAAAAGTAGCTGAAAACATTTCGAATAACGTATTTGAAATTAATTCCGAACAACGAAAAGTACTTCATGTTTCGGCTGTTTTCGTCAATAATTTTGTAAATCATTTGTATCAAATTGGCAATGAAATTTGCATTGAGAATAATGTTCCTTTTGAAATATTAAAACCATTGATTTTGGAAACCGCCAACAAAATTATGACGCTTTCTCCAAAAGAAGCTCAAACTGGCCCAGCAAAACGCAATGATAATCAAACAATTCAGGCTCATTTGGAGGTTTTGACTAACGAAAATCAAGCAAAAATTTATAAAATACTAACTCAATCTATACAAAATAATGGCAAAAAGTTATAAAGAAATAATGAACGATATTACCACCTTCATTTTTGATATTGATGGTGTTCTTACTGATGGAACCGTTTTTGTTACCAATGAAGGTGAAATTCTACGAACAATGAATATCCGAGACGGTTATGCTTTGAAAGCAGCTGTAGAAAGCGGTTATAATGTTTGTGTTATTTCGGGCGGAAGTAATGAAGGTGTTCGTGTACGATTGAGAAATCTGGGTATAACTGAGATTCATCTTGGAACGCCAAACAAAGTAGAAACCTATAAAGAATACATTCAACTTTATGATATCAAATCGGAAAATGTGATGTATATGGGCGATGATATTCCTGATTATCATGTGATGCAACTCGTTGGATTACCTACTTGTCCGCAAGATGCTAGTCCCGAAATCAAAGGTATTTCTAAATATATTTCGCATAAAAACGGAGGAAAAGGTGCCGCTCGTGAAGTCATCGAACAAGTGATGAAAGTGCAAGGAAAATGGACAACTCACTTTGATGGAAAACTAGATTAATTTTAGTAATCAGTGACGGTATTTCTCATCAAAACAATCTATAATCTAATCCCAATATTTCGGGATATAAATTTAAAAATTTAAAATGACACAAACAGTAATTTTTGATATGGACGGTGTAATTGTTGATACAGAACCAGTTCATAGCTATGCCTATTTTCAGCATTTTGCCGAATTAAATATTGATGTTTCTAAGGATATGTTTACTTCCTTCATGGGCAATTCTACCCGAAATACTTTTCAGAAACTAAAAGAATTATTTCCGATTAATGGCGAAGTAGAAGATTTAATTCAAAGAAAAAGAACCCTTTTTAATGACGCTTTCGATAGTAAAGAAGATTTATTTTTAATAGACGGTGTCGAGCAACTAATTCAAGATTTGCACAGTAATGGAATGCAATTAATTCTAGCTTCATCTGCTGCCAAAGTTACTATCGACCGGGTTTTTAGACGATTTAATTTGCATCAATATTTTACTCATATTGTGAGTGGTGAAGACTTTCCACATTCAAAACCTCATCCTGCTATCTTTGAGCATGCAGCGAGTTTATCTATTGCTCCAAAAGAAAATTGTATTGTAATTGAAGACAGTACCAATGGAATTAGAGCTGCGAAAGCGGCTGGTATTTTTTGCGTAGGATATAATAGCGAAAATTCGAAACTGCAGGATTTGTCATTAGCAGATGTTGTAGTTCAAGATTTAAATGAATTGAGTTTTGAAAAAATAGCTCAATACTAATTTCGAATTAAGTAATATTTAACATTTTTGAACCCTCGAATTTGTAATTTTGAATAAATCTAAATAAATAACAATGAGAAAAATAATTTTTATCTTAGCAATGATTATTGCAAATTATGTGACTGAAGCTCAAGTAAAAACACCTCAGGCAAGTCCGAAATCGACACTCATTCAAGTTGTAGGTTTAACTACTGTTGAAATTGTTTATTCTAAACCAAGCGCTAGAGGCCGAGATGTTTTCAATAATTTGGTTCCGTTTGGAAAATTATGGAGAACAGGAGCAAATGAAAACACAACAATCTCCTTTAGCGATGATGTAATTATTGATGGCAAAACATTACCAAAAGGAAAATATGCACTCTATACTAATCCTAGAGCCGATAATTGGGAAATATTTTTCTATACTAAAACAGACAATTGGGGCAATCCTGAAACTTGGGACGAATCAAAAGTCGCTTTGAAAACAAGTGTAAAATCGGGACATATCGATAGATTTGTAGAAAGTTTTACCGTCGAAATTAATAATCTAGATAATAATTTTGCTCATTTGGAATTGTCTTGGGAAAACACAATAGTAGCCCTTAAATTTGAGGTTCCAACTGCAAAAAATGCAATTGCCAGCATTGATAAAGTCTTGTCAGGCCCAACAGCAGGTGATTATTTCTCGGCAGCACAATATTATCTTCAATCGAATGGTGATTTAACAAAAGCTTCAAGCTATATCAATAAAGCATTGGAAATGAGTAAAGAAAAACCTTATTTTTATTACCGTTTAAAATCCTTGATTCAAGCTAAACAAGGAGATAAAATGGGAGCTATAGAAACGGCAAAAATTTCTCTTTCAGGTGCCGAAGCAGCAAACAATCAAGATTATGTAAAAATGAATAAAGACAGCATCGCTGAATGGAGTAAAAAATAACTCATTGTATTTTGAATAAAAAACCTGTTTGAATATTGTTCAAACAGGTTTTTTTTTGATATTAATCACAAAACAATTGTAATCAAACAAAAAGGGTCAGATTTACTCTAACCCTCTTTAAATTATTTCTACAAAAACTATTATTTCATAGTTCTCATATAGGCAACTAATTGCCAAATTTCGGCGTCACTCAATTTTTCTTTGTAAGAAGGCATTGGTTTTCTACCAATTTTTGTGTAGTAAAACAATGATCCGTCTGATTTAGATTGGAACTCTTTAGAAGAAAAATCGCCACAAGTAATGTCAATTTTTTCTGCTTTAGGACCGTCACCCAAACCTTTTACTCCGTGACAAGATTTACAATTAGTTCCCCACAATACTTTACCCGCAGCAGCATCAGCACCAGCTGGGCTTTTTTTACCCGCATCTGCAGCAGGAACTTTCCATTCTTTTCCTTTTGGTTTTGCCTGAGCGTTAGAAGTTTGTGTGAACATAAAGGCTGCCATAATTGCTAAGCCAAAAAAGATTTTTTTCATGTTTGTCGAATTTTAATATTAATACTAGTTTTAATTATTACTCTTTAATTTCTTCTAATTTTCCTAATCGTTTTATTTTGAAAACTTGTAGTACTGCATACAATAAAGTTCCCCATATCAAACCAATGATTAGCAACGAAATTGCTATAAAATAAATAGGTGCTCTATCTCTCCCTGCTGAAAAGGAACGTTCATCTACATTTGAATTATCACTAACAACAATCTGACCCCATTTTACTTCTCCGCTAACTTCGGTATCCATATAATTTTCATCTTCAACTATACTAGCAAATATAGTCAATTTTCCATCTTTAGAAGGTATATCATTGGGGAATTCAAATGTGGCTACTCCAGTAGAATCTGTCGCTATTGCATCGCCAATAGGTAGTTTGGTAAACAATCGTTTTACTGATAATTTTACAGGCAATTCAACGACTGGTTGTCCTTCTGAGGTTACAAAAGCTTTACAAACATGGAGCGAATCTACTGTTTCAAAAGTTAATGCAATTTTGGCTACTTTATCTTGAGCAGATGCAGTTGTAATTGAAAACAATATCGATATGCAAGTGATTAAGAAATAGTTATACTTTTTCATCTGTAAATTATTTATAATTAAATATTTCTTCTTTTCCTTCTAACTCCCCTTCGGCTACTTCCCAAACTGAAATGATTGGAAAATATCTTGAGAACAAGGTAACAACTAAAAGCACTCCAGCAAATGTTGCAGCAACTACAGTCATTTCGACTGCACTTGGAAAATAATGTGTCCATGAAGCAGGAACATCTTGTATAGGCAAATAAGGATGAAGTAATCCTGGAATAACAATTAGGTAAAGTCTAAACCAGCCTGCAATTAATACAACTATTGAAATAATAAATAAAGGAAGAGGTTTTCTCATTTTAGGGAATAATGGCAATAAGAAAGGTACAATTATACCAAAAATCACCACTGACCAATAAAATCCTGCTTCTTTACCAACAAATAAATTCAAAAGTGTGTTTTCATGCAACCCTGACATTTTATAAGCTGGAATCAAATATTCGTTTATATTGAAATAGCCGTGAATCAAAGCCATTAGGACCATTGCTTGCCCTAATTTGTCGAAGTGCATTTCGGTTAAATATTTTTCTAAATTATAGGCTTTTCTAAAAACAAATGTAGCAAAAGTCATTACGGCAACACTCAGTAAAAAGGCATTTGAAACAAAGTAGGCACCAAAATTTGTACTATCCCATTCAGCTCTTAGCGTTGTTGCAAACAACCAAGCCGTAATAGTGCAAATCAAAACTCCTAAAGGAATAACCAATGCGGTTAATGTTTTCATAGTTTTTTTCAATATTTGCCATTGTTCAGGAGTTCCTTGCCATCCAAAAGAAAGCATGTTATACATTTTTAATTGCCATTTTGGTAAATTTTTCAAATGGTTTTTACAAGTAACTAATGATGGAATTAGCGGGATAAAAAGCAATATTATACAAGCTGTCAAATCGGTTGTAATTCCAATAACGTCCCAAATAATTGGTGATTGAATACGTCCGTGAAGCAGTAAATTTAATAACCTGTCGGGCCTTCCCATAGCTACAACAATACTTATTCCACCGAACATTATGGCTCCAATGGCAATAACTTCGGCAATTCTGGAAAGTGGTCTGTACCACTCAAAATTGGTTAGTTTTAGTATTGCTGACATAAGCACGCCTACTAAACCTATGGCAACCATAAATAAAAAGTTGGATATATATATTCCCCACATGGTATAATCTCTTAAACTAGTGGTCACGTATTTACTTTTTGTTTCTTGTATAATATAGGCTACAACTCCAGCTAATAATACAGCAACCAGAAATGCAATCCATATTTTACCTGCTTTCCCAACTTTCTCGATTGGACGAAGAAGGTCATCTTTCATCACCATATACTCCGCTTGAGTAAAGGTTTCGTGTTTGTTTATATTTTCAGACATTTTTTATTTTTTAAAAAATTACTCCTTTGTATTTTGAGCTTCGGTTGCATCTTCAAACGGGAAATCACGTTTTACTGGTGGCAAATAATAGACTCTGGGTTTAGTTCCTAATTCTTCAAATTGACGATACCCTGCTCTATCGGCTAATAATTTTTTAAGTCTAACAGTATCTTCGCCATTTGTTACAACGTCTTCTAATTCATCACCATGATAAATTGCGCCGTTTGGACATTCGACAACACAAGCTGGCAACAATCCCTGTGCAGAACGATCAGTACAGAAATCGCATTTGGCTACCGTTCCTTCTTGAGCATAAGGTGTTGAACAATGATTTGGATCGGAAGTATCGTTTTTATGTTCTTCGCTAAATTTTACTTGTTCTGGTCTTCCGAAATTGAACGTACGAGCCGAATAAGGACACGCAGCAATACAGAATTTACAACCTATACAACGATCATAATCCATAGCAACTATTCCGTCAGAACGCTTGAATGTAGCATCTACAGGACAAACTTTGGTACAAGGAGGATTGTCGCAATGGTAACACATTGTTGGAAACCAATAAGGTGATTCTAAAGGTGAATTTTGCATTTTTTTAACCTTTATGTATTCAACTGGAGCCAAAATATTATGTGCTTTTTGACAGCCTGTTATACATTTTCTTTCATTAGCACATTTGCCTAAGTCAATCACTCGAATGAATTTCTTTCCTTCAATTCCTTGACGGATTTCTTCTTTTGAGTAATCATCATTAGCGGCATGATGATCTACCAGAGAGCTATCGATTTCGACTAATTTTCCATCAGCAGTAAGCACTTTTACTTTTTTGCCAGTAGCTTTTGTAGATTCATCGGTAACTGCACTTGCAATGGCAGTTCCAGCCAAAGCAATTCCTCCTAAAGCGCCGAGCTTTAGAAAATTTCTTCTGGATGAATTGTTATTTTCTTTTTCCATATTGCTATTTATTTCTAATTAGAAATTCATTAAAACAAACCATTCTTATTCATTTTGAATTTGAATTCTTAAGCAAATTTCAAATAATTAAATCTAATTATTACTGATAATTATCATACTTTGTTTTTTTTAACAAATACCATAATTATTTAACAATCAGAAATTTAAGTTAAAATTCAAAAAAAAGATATAAAACTCTTGTTTAGTTATATAGAAAAGAGGATAAACTTATCCTTTTATGGAGTCAGAATCCTCTTTTCGTATTTGAATTAGTTTAATTTGCAGTTGTCCTACAAATGGTTTTTAGAAGTTTACCAAGTTCTTCCTATGTTAAATCCAATGGCAAAATCACCTTTGAAAAAGTCATTTTGGTTAAACATATTGCTTTGTTGATTAATAATACCTCTATAATTACTTATAAATATCTGAAAAGTGTGACCAACAGTTGAAAATTCGGTACCAACAGAAAACCCTGATTTTGGTAAACTCTCTTGAGAACTTATGGGTTGATTCACATCTAACAAAATTGACATTCCAGAGGTAACTTTTGCTCTACCTCCAAATTCAATTGCAAATAAATCATTATACATCCCAGGTTCAACTACATTATAATGAGAATAACTTGGTCCTAATTGTAATGAAATTGCTTTACTCAAACGTCTCGCAATGATAATTTGGTTATAAAACGACCAACGATCCGATAAGTGATAGAAATTCTCTTTTGGCAAAGCACTAAGAGAAGCATTACCATAATAAGTAACACTCACAGGCATTTCACCTTTAACTGTTTGCCGTAAAATAGCCCCTTTAAGACTAAAATCTTGCAATCTAAAGTCTTTAGTAGTTCCATATCCAACAGTAATTCTATCGGTAATTGAATAGTTTACTGCCAAACGAATATTGGCTGGAGCCCAAATTCCAATCAAATCATTGGTTCCTGTTACTAAACCAAAACGGTGATTCATTATCATTTCGATTGTCCCTTTTGAATACACCCGATTGGTTTGACTCTCTATCAAAGAAGTACTTTCGAAAGCAGCTCGTTCTAACTCAACTTCAACAACTGGGGCAATACTGTCTTCTTTAACGGCAGCTATAGTATCTTTTTGCTCTTGAGCAAATAGCATTGTTGGCATAGCTAACACAACTATAAATAGTGTTTTTAATAATTTCATGATTTTCAATTTATAGTTAATTATTAAGAGCTCCAGCATTAATCCATTTGTCAACTAAAGCAATTTTAGAATCACTCCATTTACCAGCTGTTGGCATAATTGCAGCTCCATCACCTACCAAAGATTTATGCAAACTACTGCTAGCTGCATTTCCAGGTATTACATATTTGTTGTTTTTTGTCAACGCTAGATAAGAGTTGGCAGCAGTCAAATCAGGTGATGTGGCTCCAGTTTTATGACAACTAATGCAATCCGTATCCCATAATGGCTGGATGTCTTTTGAGTAAGAGACCGTTTCTGGAATTGGAATAACAGCTTCGGGTGGCATTTCGTCATAATAACAGGATGTAGCCATCAAACTCACTGTTAACATCATTAGATATTGAAATATTTTTTTCATCTTTTATTTTTTAATTGAATAATTGCTATTAAGTCTTATTCAACAATTTGCATTGTCAAAAGATTTAAAGTTACGAAGGCAATTATTAAAGAAAACAAATCAAAATTATTTTCTCTAAGTTTATAAATTAATACCTCTGGGCATAAAATCCCAGAGGTATTTAATTATTATTTCAAAGCTTCAATAGAGTTTTGAATTAACGCCATTGTATAAGGTGGGTTGTGAACTCCTTTACCTTCATCGCCTGTTACTAATTTATAGTTCCAATAAGCTTGAACATATTTAAGAGGGAAATCTGTTCTGGATTGGTACCAAGTTCCTGCTGTTGTATTTCCAGAAGCAGGAGTTGTAGGGAATGGTGTATTTGCATTAGCACTATCATAAGCTATGATACTTACACTAGTCCCACTAACTTTAAAATAAGTTGGTTTTGCTGCGAATGCTGCTACTAATTTTGCCACTTCGGTATCAAATTTTGTGTGGAAACTGGTCAATAAAGTTTCAGGAGCTGGGTGACAAGAAAGACAAGTTTGATAAGAAAGTTTCATAGTATGCGAGCCATTATCAACTGTTCCTGTTTTAGGTTTGTCCATATGACATTGAACGCAAGAAGAAGCTGTGTAATGTTTAGCTGTTTTGGCTGCTGGCAAATGTGTAGTTGTACCTTCAATATCGATACCATTGATTCCCATCCATAAATCTCCTTGTTCAGAGGCGTGAACACTTGTACCTGTGTTAGAGTAAATTTTGTAATATGTAGTTCCTGCAGGATATCCATTAACAGCATCGGCCAATTTTCTTTGAGACCAAAATCTGTATAAAGGTCCTTTAACAGGATCATTAGTAATAACTACATTTCCTGATGCATCTTTTTCGCCCATTTCAATAACTGGTCTTTTGTAATAACCGTTTGAATCTGGTCTTGCTTGGTGACAACCAATACAAGTATTTGCTGAACTAGTACCTCCAGTTGGTGAAGCATTCAAAGTAAACGCTGGATTTGTTTTTTGAATTACAGCTGCAATGTTTCTTAATCCAAAATCATTTCCATCTTTTGTAAAATTGAAAGATCTATGAGTTACACCGTGACAACCTTCACAAGAAATTGAACCATAATTAGCATATCCTGTTGGATTGGGTTTGCCATATTTTTTTACATCAATATATCCTTCTTGAGAGTGACATTCAGCACAAAAAGCTCTGTTACTATTCAATGAACCATCTGCAAAAGTAGTATTGGTACCATAAATATGTTTAGAACCATTAACCCCTATTGCGTGAACCGATAAACCATAAGCATCAATAATAGGCTTTTGATGTTCTACCGAGTGACAAGACTCACAAGAGGCGGTTCCTGAAACTCCATCAGTACCATTTTCACCCGCTGGCCCTGGAACAGGAATATAGTCGTCATGGGAACATCCTTGCAAGGCGAAAAAAAGAAGCCCCAAAACAACTAACATAGTTTGTTTAACTGTTTTCATAATTTTGATAGTTTTATTAGTTTTATTTTTTTAAAATCTTAACATTATATTAAGATATAATTATAGTGTAAATTTATTGGTAAAACACATCTAATAAAATGATATTTATCATATTTCCAAAAAAAAACACAATTCCATCTTATTTATTCAAACATCTGAAAACAAGACAATTAAAAACATGTAAAATTAGAATTTATAAAATTATAAAAATAAATCTATTTAACTACAACTACTATTTATAAAAACAAAAAACGAATCTGAACTATATTTTTTTTAAGTTTTATTTAAGAACTCTATTCATGTTGTTTCCCCTCAACAACTCTAAAAATATGTAAAAGTGACGGAAACAAAGCGTCCATCGATTCTTGCGCCCCTTTTGTTGAACCCGGCAAAGTCATAATTAAGGTTTTACCTTTCATTCCAGCAATTCCACGAGACAACATCGAAAAAGGAGTGCGATCTTGTCCATAATTTCTAGCAGCTTCCATAATACCTGGGATTTCTCTGTCTAAAAGTGGTTTTATGGCTTCTGGCGAATTATCTCTTGGCGAAAGACCTGTTCCTCCTGTCAATATAATAAGATCTATATTTTGTGCATATAAATCCAATACTTTTTCTTGAATTCCCAAAGTATCGTCAGAAATAATCGAATAATCGCTAATGCCAACCTTACAAGTTTCTAATTTTTGGATAATGGCTTTTCCAGCTTTATCGAATTTAGTTCCTGCCGAAATACTATCCGAACACACAATCACAGCCGCTTTTAAATCGGTGCGGAATTTATCTGTAAAATCAGACTTCCCTCCTTTTTTCTCCAATAATTTAATAGAATGTATTTCTATTCCTTTATCAATAGGTTTAAGCATATCATACATCGTTAGCGCCACCACCGATGCACCGTGCATCGCCTCTACCTCAACACCTGTTTTGTAAATAGTATGCACTTCGATTTCGATAGTAATTTCCATCTCCTTTATATTGTATCTAACCGCTGTAAATTCGACTGGAATTGGATGACAATCCGGAATCATATCGCTGGTGCGTTTTACTGCAAAAAGTCCTGCGGTTTTTGCCATTTCAAAAACATCTCCTTTTGGAACTGTTTTGTTGACAATAGCGTCAATAGTTTCTTTTTTGCTGACTTTTAATATGGCTTGCGCTTTTGCAATGCGAAGCGTGTTTGATTTGAATGTTATATTGACCATTTTGGGTTTTGGGTTTTGGGTTCTAATTTTATACTTGGTTTTCTTTCCAGACAAAAGAATCATCTTCAAATAGTTCTTTTCCCCAAATGGGTGTCATTGCTTTTATTTGCTCTACAATATCCTGACAGGCTTCAAAAGCTTCTTTGCGATGCTTGGATGAAACAAATACAAACAAACAAATTTCGCCCGCTTTGACCACTCCAAGGCTGTGATAAATGTGCATGCAAACTAAATTGTATTTGGCAAAAGCAGCTTCGCGGATTTCGTGAAAAAGTTCATCGGCCATTTCTTGATAGGCTTCATAGTTGATAGCAACTACTTCTTTTCCATTGATTTCATCTTTTCGAACTTGTCCTAAAAAAATATCGTGCGCTCCAATTTCGGTTTTTGTACTGTGTTTGGCAATGCTATTGGCAATGAATTCGGGACTTATTGGTCCATCAACAAACACGTTGTGCTTTTTTTTCTCTTTCATTTTGACTGTTTTTAATTATTATTTTTCCAAGCTTCTACTCCACCATCTAAGCTAAAAATCTGACTGTTAGGCAATTTTTCTTTTAATAATTGAACTGCTTTTGCACTCCGTTGACCCGATTTGCAATACACTACAATTTTATTTTCTGTCGAAAGGGTTGAAATCTTATCTTCCAATTCAGACAATGGAATGTGTAAAAATGAAAACTCATCTACAACTGGCAATTCACCTATTTCTCGAACATCAATAATTGTGATTGTTTCTTGCTTTCGAATAGTATCAAATTCTTCGATTGAAATCGTTTCGACATCAAAATTGGCATTGCAAAACCATTCGTAATTGAAAGCTAAAAACTCAGCTTTATTTTTTGGAAAATCACTGTTTGAGTTTTCATTTCCAGCAATTTCAAAATCGTAAAATATATTTTCCAAAGCATTATAAGAAAGTATTTTATTAGCTAATGGTTTTCCAATACCACAAATAATTTTCAGTGCTTCGGTGGCTTGCATAGTTCCAATAATCCCTGGAATTACTCCTAAAACACCTACATCATTGCAAGAAATGGCTGAATTGGAATCAGGTGGTTTTGGAAATAAATCCCGATAATTAGTTTTGATATTGGTTTCAAAATTGCTGTAATTAAAAACTCCTATTTGACCTTCAAAACGCAAAACTGCTCCATAAATCAAAGGCTTGTCGAGAATAACACAAGCATCATTTATGAGATAACGTGTGGCAAAATTATCGGTACCATCAATAATTAAATCATAATTTTCTAGAATTTCAAGGGCATTTTTATTGGTAATTTGAAAGTTATAAGTCTCAATTTTAATATCATGATTGAGTGCTTTTATTTTTCCAGCGGCAGTTGTTGCTTTGGGTTTGCCAATGTCATCCAAATTATAAAGAATTTGACGTTGCAAATTTGATAATTCAACAACATCAAAATCGACAATACCAATCGTTCCTACGCCAGCAGCAGCAAGGTATTGCAAAGCTGGACATCCCAAACCGCCTGCGCCAATAATCAGCACTTTTGCTTGTGTTATTTTGTCCTGACCTTCTTGCCCAATTTCTTTGAGCTGAATTTGTCTTTGGTATCGATTATTAGGTTTTGAATTCATATTTAAATTTATTGGTAAAGTTTCGATAGTTTAATCTCCTTTCAACCGCCAGAAAATGGAGGAAGCAAAGCAATCGTATCATTTTCATTGATTGCTGTATTCTCTTGAATCACTTTTTTGTTTACAGCAATCGAATAATTTGTTTTGACCAAATGGGGAAATTGCTTTTCTAAATCCTGTATCAAAGCATTTGTGTCTTTTATTCCTGATATTTTCCACGCAGATTTGCCTGTAATTTCAGCTATTTGGCCAAATGCTAGTAAATTAATTTCCATTTTATAATAGATTTAATGCGTTATTAAAATCTTCTTGGGTGTTGATGTTTCTGAAAAAAGACTCTCTAAAGATTTCTTTATTTTCAATTGGAATGGTCTTCAATTTAAATTGCAAAACCATATCTTGTAATTTAATTATTTTTTGTTCGATAAGTTGCAACCAATTCTCTTCACATTCTTTAGAATATACTCCAAACAAAGGTTCGATTCTTCCTTTATTTTCTAATAAAACAATTTGCGATTCGTTTACATTATTAACAACAAATTCAATCGCTTCTTGCGTTACAAAAGGCATATCACAACTCACAATAAAATTTAGCTTTGCATTCGAATGATGTAATGCAGTGTAAATTCCGCCAGCTGGTCCAATATTTTTGATCAAATCAGGAATTACTTCCAGACCAAATTTTTCGTACTCGGGATTATTAGAAACAATAACCAAATTGTCAAAAACAGGCAGCATTTGATTGATTACATACTCAATCATTGCTTTTCCTTCAAACAGAAGCAAACCTTTGTCAGCACCCATTCTAGAACTTTTTCCACCTGCCAAAATATATCCGTTTTTCATTTTACTGTTCATAACAAAAAACTAAATCGTTTTGCAAATTTGCTCCTTAAATTCTTCGAAAGCAACATTCAATTTGATGTAGCAAGCTATCAATTCTTCGCCCTCTTTTGTAACAACAGAACCGCCACCACTGGATCCTCCCGTGTTTTTTATAACAAGAGGTACGTCTGAAGTAGCGTTCATTTTTTTAATCATTTCCCAAGCGTGTCGATAGGAAATTTTCATTTCAGTTGCTGCAGCTTTTATTGAGCCTGTTTCTTTGATTTTTTCGAGCAATTGTTTCTTACCAGAACCCATCAAATGTCCTTTACTGTTTTCTATCGAAAGATGTCCTTTGATTATTAAATTTTTCATAGTTTTTAGGAATTAACCTGTTTATAAAATCATTCTAACGTTGACCAAATCTCCTTTTTTGAAATTTTCTTTATCTTCTTCAAATTCAATTAAACAATCGGCTACTGCAAAGGAATTTAGTTTGTAACTTTCTTGATTGTTCAAAACGGTAACGTCTTTTTCTCCTATTTTCCCTTTTAGAAAAAAGGTTAGACCTGCTTTTTTATAAAAATCTTCTGCCAATGGAAATGCCATTTTATTAAAATATTCTTTCTTCGTAAAACTGCTAATAGCTTGAACCACATATTCATAAAAACAACTCATTACGGCTGCTGGATTTCCAGGCAAAGCGAACACAAGGGTTTGATTGTAACGTCCGAAATAAAAGGGTTTACCCGGTTTTTGTTTGATTTTATGAAATATTTTTTGCACTCCACAATTTTCTAATGAAGCGGGAACCAAATCATAATCTCCCACCGAAACTCCTCCAGTTAGAATTAAAATATCGGAACTTAATTGATTCGAAATAGCTTGCTCAATTTCTTCTTCGACATCGTCAACTACTTCAACCGAAAGAGGATTTATGCTTAATTGCTGCAAAGCTGCAATGAGACCAATTGAATTGGATTCGAAAATTTTTCCTTCGGTAATTTCGTCGTTTGCAGAAGCCAATTCTTTTCCTGTTACAATAATACTAACAGTTGGTTTTGAAAAAACTTTCACTTTATTAACTCCAATTCCAGCTAAAAAAGAAATCGCAACGGGTGTCAATAATTGATTTTCTTGCAATGCCAATTCCCCCTTTTGAGTTTGTGATCCTTGTGGGCGAACATTTGTTCCTTTTACTAATAAATCATCCAGAATTTGAATTGTATTTCCGTCTCGACTGATTTTTTCTTGCATTACAACCGTGTCAGTTCCGGGAGGAATTGGTGCTCCAGTATAAATTCGTACCGCTTCATTGGCTTTCAAAACGGTGTTCGAAAAATTGCCAGTTTGAATTTCGCCAACTACCCTTAAATTACTTTTTTTATCCCAATTTTCATAAGAAAAAGCATAACCATCCATCGCCGATTGATGAAAAGGCGGTGTGTCTATTGCGGCATAAATAGGTTCAGCCAAAATGCTTCCGTTTGCTTCTAATAAAGTTAAAGTCTCTACTCTTAAAGAACAGCAATTTTCATCAATTAACTGTCTAGCTTCTTGTACATTTATCATATTTATATTTTATTTCGTTATGCCAAAATTAGCATAACGCTATTCAAAAAAAAGGAGTTATCCTCCTATGTTTATCATACTTCTATTGTCAATTTTTGTGGCATCAATATTTTTGTAATCGCCTTGAAATTGTCCTCCTAACGCTTCTGCTTTGCTTGCTACACATTGTTTGATTATTGGAACAATGTCTTCTGAATTTCGAAAGGCTGTCAAAATATCGGCTTCTCCTTTTGAGAACAAACAATTTTTCATTTTACCATCGGCTGTGAGTCGCATTCGATTGCAATTGCTACAAAACGGTGCGCTCATTGTACTGATAACCGCAAAAGTGCCTTCGTGACCAAACGGTTTGAATTTTTTAGCGGTTTCATTTACCCCATCTTTCATTCGGATGAAATCGTATTTTGTTGCTGCAACATCTAATATTTCTTGATAGCTAAATACTTTTTGAGTGTTCCATTGGTTTTTGTCAAAAGGCATAAACTCAATAAATCGAACATGAATAGGTTGTGTTTTAGTCCAATGAATAAAATCGAGAATTTCTGTATCATTAAAATCACGCATTACTACGGTATTTATTTTTATATGAAATCCTTCATCGATAAGTTGCTGAATGTTGTTCCACACTTTTTCGAATACATTTCGCTTGGTGATGCTATGAAACTTTTCTTTATCAAGTGTATCAAGACTTACATTAATCGATTTTATTCCAGCTTTTTTAAAAACATCGATAAATTCATTGGTACGAAGTCCGTTCGTGGTTAAAGTAAGTTCTATTGGATATTTTGAAAGTACCGAAACAATTTCGCTAAAATCTTTTCGAACTAAGGGTTCACCACCGGTAAGGCGTATTTTCTTCACGCCCAATTTCACAAATTCTCGGGCGATAGCATCGATTTCATCGACCTGCATCAAACGAAAATGAGGCATAAAAGTGGTGTTTTCGTCTGGAATGCAATATTGGCATCTAAAATTGCAAACATCCGTTAACGAAATCCGAAGGTAATCGTGTGCTCTTCCAAAATTATCGTTCAACATAATTAATTATTTTTCTGAGTTATTGCCTATTTGTTAGGCTTCACAACAATTTTATTTATTTATTTATTTATTCTGATTCAAATTTAAGTCATTATATTCAATTTCATTAAGTGCAAGTGTACTATTTCAAGTATTTTAGTTGATTCTTAATCAAATTGTTTTAAAATAGATTTTCTTCATAATTTCTTCCTAAATCGCTCCATTTCAAAAATAGTTCAACATCAAAAGTTTAGTCAAATCTTCTGTTTTTGGATAATTCGACTATTTATTAACCCGTTGTTCGTAATTCAATTTGTTTTTTTTGACCACAAGGGATATCGATTTAAAAAAAATAAAATTGATTCACTTTTTAACAAAATCTGCCATCGTCTTTTATTGTAGCTATTTCAATATCCTTCTTAAACCAGCCTATTTTATTAGCTTTGCGTACATCAAAAGCAGGAACAAAAGGCTTTATATCAAGCAAAGGTGTGCCATCAATAATGTCAACTTTTGTTATATGGAGTATATTGCCATCCACTTTTTCGAGTTGAACAACCGAAAACCCAATTGGATTAGGTCTTACGGGAGATCTGGTCGCAAAAACTCCATGTTCTGCTGAATCTAAAAAAGGGATTACTTTTAATTTTGGTTGGTTCACCAAGTGCATATGAAAAATTAATATAAGATGTGAAAAACCTTCAATATCGGCTAACCCTTCTGCATATTCATCAAAAACTTCAACCGTAGCTTTGCAATTTGGCGAAGCCACTGGTTGAATAGAAGTCCCTATTGATTCCTTAAATGGTGAATGTATAACCCCAATAGATTGGTATAGAATTGAATTCTTTCTTTTATTCACTTCAATTAATGATTGTTATTACAAATATGTTCGTGTTCATCGTGATTATCGTGACTCTTGCAACCTTCGCCAGAATCATCAATTTTACCTTGTATAAAAGCTTCTGCAAGTTGTCTAACATTACCTCTGCAACCACAACAAACATCAATCCCCTGATGTTGAAGAACTCTTAACGCTCCATCGCCCATACTTCCAGTAAGCATAACATTTACTCCAATTTCTTTTTATACTTGCAATATTACTTTTGCACCCACAACCCTATGGTGAAGGCAATATTTCAGTTTTTACTATTATATTCTCTGCGTTAATTGTAAAAATGGTGTACGCTTCACAGTGACCAAAATGGTCATCTACTTCATTTCCTCTTGTAGGAATTGCTAATTTTATCATAGTATTATTTGTTTTAGTGTATAATTTAACTCCCCCTTAAATCATACTAATTTTTATTTATAAGAATTATTCGTGGGAGGTTCTTTTTTAATTTCTCCTTATTTGTATAAATCAAGCATTTAAATTCGGCTAATCCTCTATGGAATAATACACTCCTTTTTCTGGGCTTTCAACATCTTAAAATAATTTCCATCGGTGAGGCGTTTTAAAAATGTATCGTCTTTTTCGTGGCAATGAATACAAGCACCTACTTGCAGCATTTTCTTTTGTTCCTTTAAATCCAATGGATAAAAATAAGCGTGTGAAGAATAGGCTGTTTTTTTATTCAAATCTTTCAAAAATCCTATCCAAGCATCCTGCGGCAATCCGTCTTGTGGGGCATTAGCATAATACGAAGTAAAATTCCAATGCGCTTTTTTAGCTTTTACAATATAATTTAGTGTTCCTTTTCCAAAACCCAAAGCTTGGGAATTGATATGACAAGAAGCACAATCTCTGGTTGATTTGGTAGTCGTGTGAGCAGCATTTGGCGCATACCATCTCACAAATTTGGTATCATTCCCACTTTTATTTCCTTTGAAACCCGATTTATCCAAAGTCATAATCATACCCGGAATGGCGGGAACAAACTCTTTGGAATTTCCTGTTTTTTTCACTCCAATTGTGGGTGGCGCAAAACCAAATTCCGCCACGTGTTCTATCCATTTTCCTAAGGTTTTATCGGCATTGACAATTCGCGGGTCATAATCGGTGTGGCAGCCAATGCAAGTCGGCGCCCAAGCCGTATGACACATACTACACGAGACATTTTGATGTACGGCATCCCGTTTGCAAGACGGTTTTATGGGAAGTTCTTTTTTGCTAATTTTAGATACTAAAAAAACATTTCCTTTGGCATCTTTGTAGGTATTAACCAATGGAATGGAACCTTTTTGGGTAACCAAAAAACTATTTGCCGAATGTTTGTAGCCTCTTAAAGCATAATCGAATGCCGAGATATAATCCATTTGCAAAGGCTTCACTTGAATTGGTTTTCCTTGTGTATGACAATCTTCACAACTTATTTTTATGGCATCGGCTTCGTGTTT
>ERZ1034365.388-NODE-388-length-24509-cov-15.348723_pt1 | contig 24509 bp, 23 predicted proteins | sample MGYA00520615_ERZ1034365 | MGnify/ENA primary metagenome ERZ1034365 (study PRJEB33736, sample SAMEA104284505) | Azolla filiculoides | biome: Urban; feature: Water surface; material: Ditch water | place: Netherlands | collected 2015-10-28 | depth 0-0.1 m ...
CGCTGCTGAAATTGAAACTCCAGCAGAAAAACCCGCGCGTAAAACTGCCGCTGCCACTTCTGGTTTGATGGGATTTTTCAAAAAATTAGACAGTTCTGTGGAAGGCAGCGCAACGCCAAAACCGGAAGTTATTCCAGAGCCTGAAATTATTCCAGAACCAAAAGTTGTCGCGGCTAAAATTGAAACTCCGGCAGAAAAACCGGCGCGTACAGCAAAAGCAGCGGCTTCTGGCGGTGTCATGGGATTTTTAAAAAAATTAGATAAGCAAGCTGAAGTAAGTGCAAAACCCGAAATCGTCACGCCGCCTCAGCCTGAACCAGAGCCTGAAACCCCGCTGCCTGCGCCTAAAAGCAAAGGTTTTTCAAGCAGTTTGAAAGGATTTTTAAAAAAATAATTTTTCTGTCATTCATCAGGTTAGAAATTTCAGTCGATACTAGAATCTAAGCTGTTCTGCCTGATATGACAAACAAAGCTGGCATTCCAAAATGTCCTTAAGCACGACAACTGTAGGTGCGAATTCATTCGCACAGTGCGGATAAATCCGCATCTACACAAAATAAACGTGTATAAGTTGTTTCGTGCTCATTCCTAAGCTTTGAGTTTACTCAAAAATTCTCAACTACGACTGCCAGTCCTTCAAAGGACTGGCAGTCGTTCTGTGCCGAAAAATTTATTCATCATTAATCGTTTTATAAAAACACCCGCTAACACCTAGCCAAAAGTTGAGCCATTCCAGCCCCAATAATCGGCTTTACAATCACTAAATTCAATATAAACTCTTTCAGAGTCAATACTTAACTTAGTTTTTAATAACTGACAAATCGCCACCGCCAACGTTTTTGTTTGCCCAATACTCAAGCCAATACTTTTGCATTCAATATACGCCAAAGGCTCGTCCGTGCCAGCAAACAACATCGGCTGTTGCGCCAAAAGTTCAACCATCACATAACGCTCTGGTTTTGCAGTTTCTTTCGACAACAATTGCGAGAATTGGCTTAATAATTCCGGCGTTTGTGTGTTTGTAATCGCAATATTTGTGGTCAATTTTAAATAGGGCATTTTTTACTCCAAAAGTTCAATCAAAAGATATTTATTACTGAAAAAGAAGTTTTTTTCAAGCCGTTTGCCATTTCCGGTAAAATTAGCTTTTCACAAGTATTTTCAACACCACTGAAAACTTATCTCTTAAGTCATCTAGGTCGCAACTCACTCATGCCCATGCAAAATACAACAGAACAAAAATTCATTCGCAAACAAACCTTATTTCCTTTGGTTTTAGGAGCTTTAGGCATTGTTTTTGGCGATATTGGCACTAGCCCACTTTACGCTATCAGAGAAATTTTTCACGGTGTACACGCCTTGCCCATTAACAAAGAAAATGTGTTTGGCATTTTATCGCTGATTTTTTGGTTGCTGAATTTGGTTATTTCCTACAAATATATCTCCTTGATTATGCGTGCAAATAATGATGGCGAAGGCGGAATTATGGCTCTATTAGCCTTAGCGTTACGCGCTTCGGTTGGGGAAAAATCACGCAAAGTCGTAACTGCTTTAGGTTTGTTTGGAACAGCGTTATTTTATGGTGATGGCATGATTACCCCAGCCATATCCATCTTAAGCGCGGTGGAAGGGCTAAAAGTTATCCCAAATGATTACGAACAATATATTCCGCTAAAAAAACTGATAATACCTTTATCCATTATTATTTTAATCAAATTATTTTCTATTCAGCATAAAGGTACAAAACGAGTCGGTTTTTTCTTTGGGCCCATTATGTTTGTTTGGTTTTTTGTGTTGGCTTTACTAGGCATACTCAATATCATTAAAGAACCCAGCATTTTAAAAGCGATTAATCCTTTTTATGCTTGGAACTTTTTAACCGCACATTTTGCTGCAACTTTTTTAGGGCTGGGCGCGGTCGCTTTAGTGTTGACTGGAGCAGAAGCCTTATATGCAGACATGGGGCATTTTGGCAGAAAACCGATTCAAACCGCGTGGTTTGCCTTAGTCATGCCCGCTTTATTGCTGAATTATTTTGGACAAGGTGCTTTGATTTTGCATCACCCCAAAGCGGTGACTAATCCATTTTATCTGCTTGCGCCGCATTGGGCGTTATATCCGTTAGTGTTGCTTGCCACCTGCGCCACCGTGATTGCCTCGCAAGCGATTATTTCAGGGGCTTTTTCCATGACTTTGCAAGCCGTGCAAATGGGTTATTTACCGCGTTTGCGTTGCTTATACACCTCTGATAAAGAAGGGCAAGTCTACATTCCGGTGGTCAATTGGGGCTTGATGATTACGATTTTACTATTGGTCGTGTTTTTTCATTCTAGCAGTCGCCTAGCCTCTGCTTATGGGATTGCTGTGTTAGGCACAATGCTGATTACAACCTTATTAGCCATTTTTGTGATTCATTACCGTTGGCGGTTAAGCTGGAGTAAAGGTGTTGCGATTATGCTCATGTTTTTGCTGATTGACAGCACGTTGTTGCTGGCAAACTTTGAAAAAATTTCCAAAGGCGGTTGGTTTCCTTTGTTATTGGCCGGACTTATTTTTACCTTGATGCTAACGTGGAAAACAGGACAACGTAATCTAAGTCACGAAATCAAACGTTATTGTTCCATCGAAGAATTTGTTAAAAAAATTACCCATAATCAACCGATTAACATTGATGGTGATGAAATTATCCCAACGCGAATTGAAGGCACCGCTATTTTTATGACTTCCAATTTAAAAACCGGCATTCCACAAGCATTGGTAAATAACCTAAAACACAACCGCGTGCTGCATGAGCGGGTGATTTTTTTAACCGGACAAGTGGAAGACATCCCGTTTATAAAAGACGAACTCAGTCGCATTGAGATTAAAGACCTTAATCATAATTTTTACCAAATCACTGTTTCTTATGGTTTTCACCAACATCCAGATATTAAACGCATGTTGGATGTGGCAGAAAAATATTTAGACTTTGAATATAACGTCAACGACACTTCGTTTTTCTTAAGTAAAGAAACGCTATTTGCACAAAACTTAGGGATGATGCGATGGCAAGTGCAAGTTTTTACGTTTCTATTTCGCAATGCCACAAGCCCTATTGCCTTTTTTAACATCCCTCCGCAACGGGTAATTGAAGTCGGTGAGCAAATCAGAGTTTAACCTGCCTATCGAAAAAAAAGCTTACATAAACTGTTTAGACTTCTACCGCAAAGGTTAAAAAAATAATCGCATTCATTAAGCATTCACTTGAAATCGCTTTTTCTATACCTATTATTTCGTGCAACATCAAACAATGGAGAAGATGAAAAATTTAGTCATTATGTATCATATTCCCCTCTTAGCATGAGGGAGACTTAAGATAAATTAAACAATTTTGTGGAGAAATCATGTTTCCTAACTATCGAATTTTTTTGAGTATTTTAACACTCTTACTCAGCTTTCCGTTACATGCCGCTTTACCAACCGATAATGCTGGCGGAGCTCCTGTGTTGTCGCTTTCGCCTATGCTAAAAAAAGTCAATTCAGCTGTGGTGAATATTTCCACTTTCTCAACCACACAAGAAGCTTACAATCCGCTGCTCAACGATCCTTTTTTCCGGCATTTCTTTCAAATTCCTGATCAACAAATGCCACAGCAAAAGAAACAAAAGCAACAGCAAAGCGCGGGCTCTGGTGTGATTGTTGATAAAGCAAAAGGGATTGTTTTAACCAATTACCATGTAGTAAAAGGAGCTGATGAAGTTCATGTCGGTTTGATTGATGGACGTGATTTTCCAGCAAAAATCGTGGGTTCTGACTCTGAGTTAGACATTGCAGTGTTAAAAATCAATGCGCCTAATCTCAATGAGATTGCTTTTGCAGATTCCAGTCAACTGGAAGTCGGTGATTTTGTTGTAGCAATCGGCAATCCATTCGGTTTAGGACAGACTGTTACAACGGGGATTGTCAGTGCGTTAGGACGAACTGGCTTAGGAATAGAAGGTTATGAAAACTTTATTCAAACCGATGCGTCGATTAATCCAGGAAATTCTGGTGGTGCACTTGTGAATCTCACCGGCAAATTAATTGGCATTAACACGGCTATTATTGGCCCAACCGGTGGAAATGTCGGAATTGGCTTTGCGATTCCTGTGAATATGATTAAAGGCAGCATGGCGCAGATTCTTGAAAGTGGCGAAGTTAAACGTGGACAAATCGGCGTTAATATTCAAGATGTTACTCCCAACTTAAAACAAGCTTTTAACTTAAAAAATGGTCAGCAAGGCGCGTTAATTGCGGGCGTTTTAAATGGCTCTCCAGCTAAAAAAGCAGGATTAAAAGCAGGTGATTTGATTATTGCAGTTGACGATGCCCCCACCACTTCAGCAGGGCAATTGCGCAGTCAAATTGGCATTAAAGCAATTGGCGAAACGGTTAAATTAACGGTTTTGCGTGATGATGAGAAAAAACAATTTACTGTGGAGATTGAAAAATCGCGCCCGTCCTCAGCCCTCGCCGCACAACACAAAATGTTAGAGGGCGTACAACTCGATAATACTAATGATGAAAGCGGCGTTCTCATTACTCAACTCACCCCTAATTCACAGGCGGCTGCCAATGGTTTGCGTCCTGGCGATATTATTATTGGCGCAAACAGAATGCAGGTTGATAATTTACGCGATTTAACTGCGGCCCTCAGTCGCTCAAACAAAGAATTGCTGTTACAAATCAACCGTAATGGCAGACTGTTCTATTTAGCGATCCGCTAACTAAACAAAAAGACTGGCAGATTTTCACAACTGCCAGTCTTTTTTATATAAAAATCAAACTTTAAGTTAATTTAACCGTTTTCTTCGTTTTCTTCGGGCAGCAAATAACTTATCTCAGAATGCGCAATGGCAGAGGTTGCATTCAACTCTTTGGTTAAAACAGCTTTCATGGTTTTATGCTGCCTGTGAATAAAAATTTGATGCCCTGTTTGAAAATCGCCCAAATTATAAAGAATACTATCTGCCTGTTCTTGCCCGCGTACTCCGGGAATAAAAATCCCCCATCCGCCGGTACTTTGGTCATCTAGCAACGTCACAATCACCACTTCTGACTCAAAACCCAACACCTCAGTGCCAAATTTATAATTCTCGCCAGCAGACATGGCAATTCTGCGAATAATGGCAATTTCTAAGCGTTTTTTATCTTCAGAAATAATCCCAAAAATATCGCCAATTTTCGCTTTTGAACTCTCATCATCCGTCCAATAAACAGAATAACCTTTCGCACTGCTGTCAAAAATATTCAGTTTTTTTAATACGACCTGTCTTTTAGTAATGTCAATTGCATTTTTGTTATCCCAAATCGCATTATCACTGGCAGCGGGAAAAGCGAAATCAATCATGCCAAAACCACCGTCTATCGCCCCCATTTGTGGCTGTATTTTATCAGCATAAACTTTCAATTCTTCATAGGAAGAAGGTTTATGCCCTAACACGGAAGTATCTGCTAAATTGCTTTTATAATGGGCTTTATTGATTTTATATAAAAAACTAATAATATTTTCAAAGCCAATCACGCCTAGCAACACATAGCCTGCTATTGAACGCGCATGTTGTCTTTTTTTGCCCGGTTCTAAGTTTTTAATCACTCGACCAAACAATTCATGATTCATTGATTTTAAAATACCGCTCCACATATCACCTGTGTCGATAATGTGTTTAAGACTTCCTAGCACCGTAGTAACTGTAAAATAACGCAACGAACTTTCAGTCAATGAATGATTTTTATTAAAGTTTGTCGGTGAAATATCTTTGTTTAAATCAAAAACAACTAAATCTTGGCAATCATTCACTTTTGCAGAAAGTTTTTCAGCGACATTGCCAAAATTATTCGCAACGGCTTGCAGATATGAAATTTTCAAAACCTCCGTTTGAAACTTCACATCGGATATTTTATAAACTACTAAATCGCCACAAACTTTCGGCAAAAAGTTAAAAATAGTGCGCATATCACGCGGGCGAAATTGGTTAGTATCACAAAGGTGAAAAACAAGGCTCTGCGCCAGCATATTTGTTAAGGTAATAGTCTTTAAATTACTATCGTTAATCGGCACATCCAGTAATTTATGTTTTTCGCCCCAGCTAAAAACTTTGTAAGTCAGTGTCCAAAAGCCATCGGTAAGATTAGAATACACCGCAGCTGTATGCAGTTGTGCTTGCCCTAAACAAAAATAAGACATATACAATGCAAATAACTCTTCTGATTTAACACCCGCATCTTGCGCTGCAATAAAAAAACCTTCGCTTAAAACCAAATAGTTCCATACGATGACATCAGCGTAATCTTGTTCTTTGGCTGTCAAAGGTAAGCTTGCATCCCAGCACGATCCGTCTAGGTTGGCTATATATTGCTTTAAATAATCATGGCTGGTTTTTAAAAAAGAAATTCTGGTTTTAACAGCTAAATCAATTTCATTCAATGCTTGTACCAGTTGCAAAATAAATAAGCAGGCATCGCGAGTATTATGCTTAGAAAGCCCTAATAACCAATCCAAAAGAAACTCTTCTTTTAATTTAAACGGAATTTTAAAGTTACGTTCTTTTGGAACTGTTATAAAAACTGAACTACTCATAAAAACTCCTTTTTATTCATTAAGTTATTCATTTTTTACTCATCATTGATAAATTTAGATTACTTACCATTAATAACATCCTTATTTAAGCTTATATTAATCATGCTTATCATTGGCAGGATAGGAAATTTCAATATGTGAAATTGTCGAGGTTACATACAGCTGTGCCGCAATTTGACAATTAATCAATTCATTTTCACCTTTATGAATATAAACAGTATCGCCGATATTAAAACTACTGGCACTGTAAATAAGGGTATCAGGCTGTTTCAGAGGTTTTATTCCTGGAATAAAAATACCCCAAACACCATCATTAAAGTTGTCCAATTTACTAACGTAAACGGTTTCTGATTCAAAGCCTATAATTTCCACTCCAAATCTAAAAAGATGATTAAGTCCCAAAGAAATTCTGCGTATTGCCATAATTTCTAAGCGTTTTTTATCTTCAGAAATAATGCCAAATATATCGCCTATTTTAACTTTAGCAGTATCATCATCCCAGGAAACAGAATACCCTTTCGCGCTACTGTCAAACACAGTAATTTTGTTAATAGCAACTTCAGGTTTGGGTATATGTATATTCGCTTCGATTAAGTGTTCTTGATCATGAAAATAATTTCTATAATCTTCTTCGCGTTTCATTTCTTCTAGTTTTTGGCGACTAATCAGCAGCTTTAATTCCTGATATGAAAAATCAGTTGCATTTTGAATTTGTTGCAGCGCAAGTGCAACTGAAGTATTACTGTTGTGATATAAAAACCGCGTGATATTTTCAAACCCAATCACACCATAAACATTGTGCGAGTCTTTTAAGCGTGTATATTTTCTTTTGTGTTCAACGCCCAATGTTTTCACCACTCGCCGAAATAGACTATCATTGACGGCTTTTTCAGATTTTATTCTCGCTTTTCCTTCTTTAATCAGTTGATAAAATGCGTGTGCAACTGGAATAGCAGAAAAATAGCGATTGCCTTCAGCGATTGTTATCCATTTTTTAGCCAGTTGCGGTGGATTATCTGATTTTAAATCAAAGACATACCATCCTTGTGGGTTTATATCATCAACACTTTGATGGATTGAAGACTTCCTACAAACTCGTTCTAAAAACTCAAAAATGGTTCTCATATCACGAGGGCGAAACTGCGTGTTATCACACAGTTGAAAAATGAGAATTTTTTTAAACAGTTTTTTTAATGAAGTATGCTTCATTTCAACTTCATTAATTTCAATATCGAGCAGTTCATTTTTTTCTGCTAAGGCAAAAACTTTATAAACCAAACTCCAAAATCCATCGTTAGGGAGTGCATAAATTGCAGCAATATGCAGTTGTGCTTCGCCTAACATTTCCAGTGCAAACGCCAGCGAAAGTAGCTCTTCATTGTCCTTTGCTCCTTGTTCTGCTGCAATAAAAAAACTTTCCCCTAACGCTAAATAATTCCATGTAACAAGCTCTGCGTATTCAATTTCTTCATTTGCCAGTGGAAATTTAGCATCCCAACACACTCCCTCCATATTTCCAATAAATTGTTTTAAATAACTGAGAATAACTTTGAGGAATAAATGGTGTTTGGCTGCATTCAACCGAGCGTGGTTTAAAAACTGAATCAGATGCAATGTTTCAATGCAGGCTTGTCGACTTTCAATGCGAGTTAATTGGCGCAACCAATCCAATAGCTCTTTTTCTTCAAGCTTAAAGGTTATTTTAAAATCATCTGTTTCTGGAATAGCTCTAAACTTCGAGTTATTCATAAAGTCACCTGCAAGTTTTTCATCAAGTTGGTAAAGTTTCTAAATATGTGATAAATGTATCATAAAACAGAGCATATTCCCGCAAAAAAAAATTGCTTCGACACGCTTTATCCGCCGTTGTGTATGGAAAAAAATAGTAAAAAAAACAGTGTTTTTTCCTCAAAAAACAATCATTAAGAAAAAAAATAACGCTTCATAATTGCCACTGAAACGACAGAAGCAACTGTCTTTTTACTTTCAATCATCCATAAATCTGGTATCGTTGTCTTTTTGCTAACTTTAAGTATAGCCCTCATTGTTTATTCTACTTGACTGAAATGGATAGAGAACTAACACTACAACCCTACCCTATTGCGATTCATTAATAAATAGCTTGAACTTATTTAAGTTGAATTTACTCGATAACTTAGGAATTTAAACCCATGACACAAAAACTTCCTCTCGGCTCTGTGATGATTGATGTCGCAGGTTTGACGTTGACAACAGAAGAAAAAGAAAGGATTAATCATCCTAACACTGGTGCGGTGATTTTGTTTGCACGCAATTATCAAGCCCCTGAACAGATTAAAGCATTGATTGCAGAAATCCGTGCAGCTCGCAATGGTGATATTTTAATTGCGGTTGACCAAGAAGGTGGGCGCGTACAACGTTTTAAATCAGGATTTACCCGTTTGCCACCTGCGGCATTTTTTGTACAACATCCTGAACTCGCACTCGATGCTGGCTGGCTAATGGCATCAGAATTACTCGCAGTCGGAGTGGATTTCAGTTTTGCCCCTGTGCTAGATATTGATTGCGGCGTAAGTGAAGTGATCGGCGATCGCTCTTTTTCCTCTGACCCTTATTTGGCAACGCAACTTGCCAGCGATTTTAGAGCCGGAATGAATGAAGCAGGAATGGCAGCAACCGGTAAACATTTTCCAGGACATGGCGCGGTGGCACTGGACTCACACTTAACTTTGCCAGTGGATGAGCGTGATTTAGAAGCGATTCGTGCTAAAGATTTGCTGCCGTTTAAAGAGCTGATTGCCGAAGGTTTGGAAGCGATTATGCCAGCGCACGTTGTTTATCCAAAAGTTGCCCCCGAAGCAGCCGGTTTTTCATCATTTTGGTTGCAAGAAATTTTGCGGGATGAATTAGACTTTGATGGCGTAATTTTCAGTGATGATTTAAGTATGGAAGGCGCGGCTTCAGTGGGTGATTTCCCTGAACGAGCGCGACTCGCTTTTGCAGCCGGTTGCGACATGGTTTTAGTTTGCAATAATCCAGAAGCGGCTTCGCAAGTGCTAGACAGTTTACCGATTGAAGATAATCCAGTGCGCGAACAGCGATTATTAGCCATGAAAGGTCGGATTAATACTTCCACTTTAGCAGAGCTACAGCAACAAAGTTATTGGCAACATCTTTCTGAAAAATTTACTGAAATTAGCCATGCTGACTGAAATTCATCAGGTTGCCGCAAGTGCAGATTTGCTTTATAGCGAAAAACAAGTCGAAAAAGCGATTGATAACATGGCAGAAACAATTAATTTGTTTTTAGCGGAGCGCAACCCATTATTGTTATGCGTAATGAATGGTGGCGTGGTTTTAACTGGCAAATTGCTAACGCGCTTAAATTTTCCCTTAACTTTAGATGCTATCAATGCCAGCCGTTATCGCAATCAAACGCGCGGCGGTGAAATTAATTGGATTCAAAAACCGCGTACCGATTTAAAAAATAGAACCGTGTTGATTGTTGATGATATTTTGGACGAAGGCATCACGTTAAGAGCGATTTATGAATATTGCCGCGAACAAGGCGCAAGCTCGATTTATAGTGCGGTGTTAATCAATAAAAATTTAAATCATGCAAAACCGATTCGAGCAGATTTTGTCGGTTTGGAAGCTGAAAACCGCTATATTTTTGGTTATGGCATGGATTACAAAGGTTATCTGCGTAATGCAGCGGGCATTTATGCTTGCAAGGAATTAACATGACTCTCGCTATTATCGGCGGCACGGGCTTAAACCAAATCCAAGGCTTGGAAATCATTGGCACGCAAGCCGTTAAAACGCCTTTCGGCAATCCATCCGCTGATTATGTGTTCGGCAAATTACACGGCAAAAAGTTAGTGTTTTTAAGTCGACACGGCAATCCACATAGCATTGCTCCGCATAATATCAATTACCGCGCTAATCTGTGGGGCTTAAAAGAATTAGGCGTAACCCGCATTATTGCCGTTGCCGCTGTCGGTGGCATTAGCAAAAAAATGTCTCCAGCGCATTTGGCAATCCCAGACCAAATTATTGATTACAGCTACGGACGCGCCCATACTTTTTTTGCGGAAGCGGGCGAAGCTGTACAACATATTGATTTTACTTATCCTTATAGTCAACCGTTACGCGCGGGCTTAATCAATGCCGCAGCGTCATTAAACTTAAGTATTAGCCCGATTGCCACTTATGGCTGCACACAAGGCCCGCGCTTAGAAACTGCCGCAGAAATTCAACGCATGGAACGTGATGGTTGTGATTTAGTGGGAATGACCGGAATGCCAGAGGCGGCTTTAGCGCGTGAATTGAATTTAAGTTACGCCACCATTGCGGTGGTCGCAAACTGGGCAGCAGGAAAAGCCGAAGGCGAAATCACCATGAGCGAGATTGAACGGCACTTAAGCAAAGGCATGGCAAATGCGATAGAGCTGTTACAGGCTTTTATCTCTGCTAAATAACTCAAAAGTTCCTATAACTACAACGGCAAGTTGTTCAAAGGACTAACACTCGTTCTGTGCTGAAAACTTATTCATCATTACTTAGAAATACTGAAAATCAATCGGAGTTTGCATGAACTTAAAATCTTATCTTTTCCTATTCGCCCTCTTATGTTCCCTGCCCTGCTTTGCGGCTGAAAAAACTGTGATTCGGCTCGGCGTATTAGCATTTGGCACATTGGAATGGGAAGTTGCCGCTTTAAAAAATGAACATTTATTAGACACCGCCGATTTTGAAATTCAAACGCAAGTGTTGGCAAGTCCACAAGCAGCCGAAGTTGCCTTGCAAGCTGGCGCAGTCGATATGATTGTGGCGGATTGGATTTGGACATCAAAAATGCGCTCCGCTGGCACTGATTTTACTTTTTATCCTTATTCCACCACCTCTGGCGCATTAGTTGTGCCAGCCAATAGCGCAATTAAATCTGTGAAAGATTTAAGCGGCAAGCGTTTAGGGATTGCAGGCGGTGAATTAGATAAAAACTGGCTTTTGCTGCAAGCTTTCGCCAATCAACAAGCAATTGATTTAAAATCAGTTTCTCCAGTATTTGGTGCGCCACCGTTATTAAATCAACAATTGATTCAAGGGCGAATTGATGCGGTGTTAAATTATTGGCATTTTGCCGCGCGTTTGGAAGCGCAAGGTTATCAACAAATTTTGGATGGCAAAGCTCTGTTAACCGGCTTAGGCATTAAAGAAGACGTGCCGACTTTGGGGTATGTGTTCAAACAAAGCTGGGCAACTGCGCATAAAACCGCTATTGAACATTTTTTCAGCACCGCTAAACAAGCAAAAGACAAATTATGCAGCTCAAATGAAGCATGGGCAAAAATTCTACCGCTCACGAAAGCGGAAGATCTGCCAACGCAAACGCGCTTGAAAGAAGGCTATTGTGCTGGGCGCGTTACAGAATGGGGACAAGCGCAGCAACAAGCCGCCGGACGGATTTATACCTTGCTACGCAAAGTCAGTAATAACAAATTAACCGGCACAGCAGAAACCATTCAAGCCGGCACATTCTGGACTGCGCATTAACTTTCACCAACGGACTTCATGTTGTTTTCAAAATTCCCGACATCCTTGCTCACTTGGATGTCGATGCTGTTTTTTTTAAGTTTATGGCAAGGTTTAGCGGTTTATCTGCACAATAACACCTTGCCAACTCCTCTCGCAGTTGCCCACATTCTCTGGCAAGAAATTCTTAGCGGACAACTTCCCCATCATTTAGGCGTAACGTTGCGCCGCCTGTGCATCAGTTTTTCGATTGCCATGCTACTCGGCAGCGCGATTGGGATTGTGTTAGGTCAGCACGAAAAACTCAATGCGTTTTTCGACAACTGGCTGGTAATTTTTCTGAACATTCCCGCACTAGTGACAATCATTCTCTGCTACGTTTGGTTTGGTTTAGAAGAATCTGCGGCGATTTTAGCGGTGGTGATTAATAAATTGCCGAATGTGATTGTCACGTTTCGCGAAGGCGCACGCGCATTAAATCAAGAGTTATTGGAAATGGCGCGGTGTTACCGATTCGGAAAATATAAAACCTTTCTGCATGTAATTTTCCCGCAACTGCACCCGTTTGTGATGAGTGCAACTCGCTCCGGTTTAGCCTTGGTGTGGAAAATTATTTTGGTAGTGGAATTGTTAGGACGTAGTGACGGCATGGGTTATCAATTACAATTATTTTTTCAACTCTTTGATGTAGCAAGTATTTTAGCTTACACCATTGCCTTTGTAGCCGTAATTCAATTGTTAGAATGGTTGGTATTAAAACCACTAGACAACTACGGACAACGGTGGCGACGATGACCGATATTCACATTGATATAAAACAAAAAACTTACGCCGCAAAAGGCTCTGCAAAAGCGCATTTGGCGATTGAAAACTTTCAACTTTCACTGGAATCGCATCAATTTGTTTGCTTAGTCGGTTCGTCCGGTTGCGGCAAAACCACGTTATTAAACAGTATCGCAGGACTTGATACGGATTTTGTTGGTGAAATTATTGTAGGAGAACAGCATATTAAGCCGAAAATTGGCTATGTATTTCAAAATCCACGACTTTTGCCTTGGCGCACCGTGCGGGAAAATATTGAACTCGCGCTGGAAAATGTCACGCAATCGTCAGAAATTGTGGATAATTTATTGCAAATCATGCAGTTAAATACCGTGCAAGCTGTTTATCCTGAACGTTTGTCACTAGGCATGAGTCGGCGGGTAGCGATTATTCGTGCGTTTGCGATTAATCCAGATGTGTTGCTGATGGACGAGCCGTTTGTTTCCTTAGACCCACCAACCGCGCGGCAAGTGCGGAGTTTATTGATTCAGTTATGGCAACAACGCCCTCACACTGTGTTGTTTGTTACCCATGATTTGCGCGAAGCGATTGCGTTGGCGGATAAGTTGGTGTTTTTATCGCCGCCGCCAATGCAAATTATTAGTGAAATTCCGGTACTGATTCCGCGAAATCAACGTGATGACGAAAGTGTGATTGAATCTTTTAGACAACAATTGATAAACGAATATCCTGCGATTAATCGTTTACTGTAACGAAATTATCTCTTATCTCAACCAAAATACCTGAAGGATCAATAATGACATCTAACGTTAGAAAATTAATTAGTTTTGATTGGGCGATTAAAAAAATTCTTCGTAGTAAAGCTAATTTTGCTGTCTTAGAAGGATTTTTAAGCGAATTGCTATTTGATGAAATAACCATTAAAGAAATCTTAGAAAGCGAAAGCAATAAAGAAACAGAAGAAGATAAATTAAATCGTTTAGATATTAAAGTTAAAAACTCAAAAGATGAAATTATTCTAATTGAGCTTCAATACAATAGAGAGTTCGATTATTTGCAAAGAATATTATATGCGGCTTCAAAAACACTGGTTGAGCATATTAAAAAAGGCGATGCGTATAGCAAAATAGTAAAAGTTATTTCAATTAGCATTGTGTATTTTGATTTAGGGAAAGGCGATGATTACATTTATCAAGGCACAACTTCATTCACGGGAATGCACAATCACGAACTTTTAAAATTATCAGCAAGTCAAATAGAGCTTTATAAAACAGAAAGGGTAGAAAATATTTATCCTGAATATTATTTAATTAAGGTTAAGAACTTTAATGATGTTGCAAAAGACACCTTAGATCAGTGGGTTTATTTTTTAAAAAATGAAGAAGTAAAAGAGGATTTTCAGGCGAAAGGATTGGCTGAGGCAAAAGAGATTTTGGATTACTTAAAATGCTCTGAAGAAGAAAAAGAGAATTATGAGCGTTATAAAGAATCGCTGCATTATCAGGCGAGTATGTATGAAACAAACTATACGGCTGCCAAATTGGAAGGGAAAATAGAGGGAAAAATTGAAGGGAAAATAGAAGGTCAATTGGAAGGTGAAAAAACTAAAGCCATAGAAGTTGCTAAAAAGATGTTACAAAAAAAGGCTGATGTGGAATACATTGTGGAAATGACAGGACTGGATAAAGAAACCGTTTTAATGTTAGACAAATCCGCGTAATCTTTACCCATGCTTGTAAAAACTTCGTTAAACGCAGCAGATTTTGTTTTATAACCACACATAAAACAGACTGGTCTCAAAAACCTGTCTGGTTTGATTTGAAAACTTTATTGCCCCCGCAAAAAAAATCTATCCAAATCTGTACCGCTCAACTCAATCCACGTCGGGCGACCATGATTACATTGCCCAATGCGCTCAGTTTTCTCCATTTCGCGCAGCAGAGCATTCATTTCATCCACCGTTAAACGCCGCCCCGCCCGCACAGAGCCATGACACGCCATTTTTGCTAACACTTGATTAGAATATTGCTGAATTCGTGAACTTACGCCGTACATCGCCATATCTGCCAACACATCACGAATTAATTTCTCAGGATTTGCCTTTGCTAACAACACCGGAATTGCTCGAACTAACAGTGTTTCCGGCGCAAGTTGATTAATTTCAAAACCTAATTCTGCAAAAAAAACTTGTTGTTGTTCGGCTAAATCCGCTTCGTGTGCGGTCACAGCAATTTTTATCGGCAACAATAACGGCTGATGCGGCACTTGCCCTTGCTGATATTGCAGCTTTAATCGCTCATACGTCACACGTTCATGGGCTGCGTGCGTGTCGACCAAAATTAAGCCCGTTTTGGTTTCTGACAAAATATAAATATTATGCAAATGCGCCAGCGCGTAGCCTAGCGGCGGGAAATTATCAGTAGTTTTTAGACCTTCCAAGTTTTTAAAACCTGGAAGGTCTGGAATATCTCTGTCAAAAGAACTATAAGATTGCTGTAATTCACTCACCTGAAACGGCAAAGTGACTTGTGTTGCAGGTGTTTGGGAATAGGACTGCCAGTCCTCTAAAGGACTGGCAGTCCTGATAGATTCATCATTTTCTTTATTCGCAAGAGTTACTTTAGGTTGTGAAGCCGGACGTTGATTCGCCAAACAGCGATACAGCGCACTAAATAAAAAATCATGCACCAAACGCCCTTCGCGAAAACGCACTTCGGATTTTGCCGGATGCGCATTCACATCGACTAACGCTGGATTTAATTCCAAATACAACACAAACACCGGATGCCGCCCATGAAACAGCACATCTTGATAGGCTTGTTTCACCGCATGAGCCACCAGCGCGTCTTTTATCAAGCGACCATTCACATAAAAATACTGCATATCCTGCTGACTGCGCGAAAAAGTCGGCAAGCCAACCCAGCCGGATAAATGTAAATCAGAGGCAGAAAAATCTATTTTCACGGCTTGTTCAATAAATTCTCGCCCGCAAATGCTGGCAAGGCGTTGTAATTGCTGCGCTTCTGAATCTGCGGCTTTTAAATGGCAAACTTCGCGTTGATTATGGGTTAATTTAAAACTGACATCGAAACGACTTAACGCCATTCTGCGGATTAAGGTTTCAATATGGGAAAATTCGGTTTTTTCGGATTTTAAAAACTTGCGGCGTGCAGGCATGTTATAAAACAAATCTCGCACTTCCACTGTTGTGCCCTGTGGGTGCGGGTCTGGTTGACAATCAAAATTCTGTTCGTGACCATCGGCATGAACGCGCCAAGCACAATCGCTGTCGGCAGTTCTGGAAATCAGTGTTAAGCGAGCAATGGAACTGATGCTGGGCAATGCTTCCCCGCGAAATCCCATGCTGCTGATATGCTCTAAATCCGCTAAGCTGCTAATTTTGCTGGTCGCGTGGCGAGATAATGCCAGCGATAAATCTTCTTTAACAATCCCACTGCCATCATCACGAATTTTAATTAAGCGAATGCCGCTTTGTTCAATTTCAATCTGAATATTTTTTGCCCCCGCATCAAGACTGTTTTCAACCAATTCTTTCACGACAGAAGCCGGTCTTTCCACCACTTCGCCAGCAGCAATTTGGTTAATCAGTTGTGGAGGAAGAGCATGAATACGCATGAGATAGCTAAGATTTAAGCCGCATTGATGGGGCTTTTTAGGGGAGGAGTTTTTTAGAGGTTTGTAGATTCTCAACACGATAACTTTTCAAAACTTTGCTCTGAAAATTTAACGAGTGAGAATCTAGTTAATACTGTTGCTAGTTTTTTTATTTTTAATGCACGGTGGCTGGCATCAATTCATCATAAATCGCGTCAAATAAGCGCGTCACTAAAAATGCGAGGTTATAAGTCACTCCCGCAACCTCTTGACGGTTTTTGCTCTTACCTGCCGCATCTTCAACCACTAAACCGATGTATTCCAATAATTCAATTTGCGCATTATTTTTCAAATCAATCTGTCCATTGGCATCAACTTGCGTTTGCGCTTTCATTTCTTCTTCAATGCTTGCCATTTTTCCATGCAACCATTGTGGTGTGACGGCATTTTTTGGCAATTCACCCAAAATTTGTTCATAAACACAAATAATATCAAAACAAATATCCATAAAAACATGTGACATTTGTCTGTTTTGGGTTTCAATCGCCAATGGCAACCCCACAAAAATCATTTGGTGAATAGCCGGTTGCTCTTGAGTGAAACGATCTAAAATTTTGCTTGCTTGCTCTTCGGTAAGGCTTTTTGCTTGTTGGATAGCGTTAAAAACTTCGGGTCTTGATAGGATTCTCATTATAGTTATTCGTCATTGTCTGTAAGGGCAGCCATGATATAACAAGCAAATTTGAATACCAAGCATCTACAAAACTTGATTGTATTAAATCGACTGTTAAAGAAGTTCTTCAGATGACTTTTGACTTAACAACTGTTGCTAAATAATCAAATTAGTTGTTTTTTAGCTGCACTTGTTGCTGATTTTGAAATTTGATTTTGGCAAAAAAAATCTAACTTTTTTCTTAGGTTGAAAAAAATTTTTTTTTCTTAAAAGTGCTTATTTTTCCTTAATTAGCAAGGGCATCAGAGCAATGTAGAAAAAACTTTCAAGTTTAAAAAAATGATTTTCTCGCTAGCTAGCACGGTAAAATTTGGATTATTTTTGTAATAATCTTTCCTGATTTTTCAATCTGAATTTATAATATGCCGTGATTCCACAATTTTTATTCAACCCTTAACACAATAGGACATTTAAATGGCAGCTAAAGAAATTATAGCAACAGGTTTATTAAGTTTGGCTTTATTATCAGGTTGCGGCGAAGACAAACCTGCAGAAGCTCCAGCAACTCCAGCAGCAGAAGCTCCAGCAGCAGCTCCAGCAGCTGACGCAGCAGCAGCTCCAGCAGCTGACGCAGCAGCAGCTCCAGCAGCTGACGCAGCAGCTCCAGCAGCTGACGCAGCAGCTCCAGCAGCTGACGCAGCAGCTCCAGCAGCTGACGCAGCGGCAGCTCCAGCAGCTGACGCAGCGGCAGCTCCAGCAGCTGACGCAGCAGCAGCTCCAGCAGCTGACGCAGCAGCACCAGCTCCAGCAGCTGACGCAGCAGCAGCTCCAGCAGCTGACGCAGCAGCACCAGCAGCAAAATAATATCTGAATTATTCTTAACGAATCTTTTAGAATTGAAAGCCGGCATCTTGAAAAAGATGCCGGCTTTTTTATGCCTGTTATTTAGTCCAAGTATCGCGCAAAGTCACAGTACGGTTAAACACCAACTTTTCTGCACAGTTATCAGAATCTACACAAAAATAACCTGTGCGTTCAAATTGATAACTCGTTCCAATTTCTGCATTCGCAAGACTTGCCTCCACCCGACAATCCGCTAACACTTCCAACGAGTTTGGATTGATAGCATCTAAGAAATTATCCAAAGTATCAGGATTCGGTTGATTGAATAAGCGGTCATATAACCGCAACTCGGCTGGCATGGAATGTTGCTCATCAACCCAATGAATCACACCGCTGACTTTTCGCCCTTCTGGATTTTTCCCCAACGTTGCATCATCATAACTGCAACGCAGCTCAATCACTTTTCCACTCTCATCACAAATCACTTGATTGCACTTAATGACATAGCTGCCGCGTAATCGAACTTCACCGCCTTCAATCAAACGTTTAAATTTTGGTGGTGGCACTAAAGCAAAATCATCTTCTTCAATCAAAATCACTTTAGAGAATGGAATCGTACGATGACCTAATTCTGGTTTTTGCGGATGATTACTCACCTGCAATTGTTCCACTTGGTTTTCTGGATAATTTTCAATCACCACCCGCAACGGTTTTAACACTGCCATTGCTCGCAACGCATTCTCGTTTAAATCTTCACGAATGCAGTTTTCCAACACCCCCATTTCAATCCACGAATTTTGCTTGGTCACACCAATACGCTCACAAAAATCGCGAATCGCCGCCGGTGTCACGCCCGCTCTACGCAAACCTGCCAGAGTTGGCATACGCGGATCATTCCAGCCATTCACATGCTTTTCATTCACCAATTGCGCCAATTTGCGTTTGCTGACAATCGTATATTCCAATTGCAGCCGCGCAAATTCAGTTTGTTGCGGATGACAAGGCGTTTGTAATTTATCCAACACCCAATCATAAAGCGGACGATGATCTTCAAACTCTAGCGTACATAAAGAGTGGGTAATCCCTTCCAATGCGTCAGAAATGCAGTGCGTGTAATCGTACATTGGATAAATGCACCACGCATCGCCAGTGCGATAATGATGCGCTCTACGAATTCGATAAATCGTCGGATCACGCATATTAATATTCGGTGATGCCATATCAATCTTAGCCCGCACAATATACGCACCATCCGCAAACTCACCAGCACGCATTCTGGCAAACAAATCTAAGCTTTCTGCAATGGGGCGATTGCGATTAGGACTTTCTTTGCCCGGCTCAGTCAATGTGCCACGATATTCGCGGATTTGCTCTGCGGTTAAATCGTCCACATACGCATCACCTTGTTGAATCAATTGCACCGCATATTGATAAAGTTGTTCAAAATAATCCGAGGCATGAAATTTTGCCGTCCATTGAAAACCCAGCCACGCCACGTCGGTTTCAATCGACTGCATAAATTCAACGCTTTCTTTTTCAGGATTAGTATCGTCAAAGCGTAAATTACAAGTGCCATTATTTTCTGCGGCAATGCCAAAATTCAAACAGATAGATTTAGCGTGCCCGATATGTAAATAACCATTCGGTTCAGGAGGAAAGCGCGTGGCAACTTTGCCGTTATGTTTGTGAGTGACAAAATCATCCGCCACAATGTGCCGAATAAAATTGTTTGCCGTTATTTGATTTTCAGGGTTAGACATTGAATTTGAGAGATTAAAGTTAAAAAACACAAGGAGTCATTAGAAATAATGACGGTTAAGGCATTTTAACGATAATTGCTAGGCGGGGTAAAGTTTAAAGCGAGTTTGTGCAGTTAAAAGCTTAAACGATTGCCGTTTAATTTTAACCATGCTTTTGCTTCTGGATAATTAGGAAAATAATGCGCGACAGTTTTCCAAAAAGCAGGCGAGTGATTGTGATGCAAAATATGGCATAACTCATGAACCACGACATAATCAACCACAGCATCGGTTGCCATGATGATTTTCCAGTTGTAATAAATTTCGCCTTTCGAACTACAACTGCCCCAACGTGCGCTAAAAGTTTTCACCACAATTCGCGTTGGCATTACTCCAATAATATTGGCGTAGTGTTGCGTTTTTTTGCGTAAATTGACTTCGGCTTGTTGCTGATACCAGTGTATTAATAAACGTTTAATTAACGCGCTATTATCGAGCTGCTTATCGCGAACCACTGCCAGCAATTGATTTTGATAAAGGCTAATGCGTGGCGAATTGCCTTGCACGATTTCTAAACGGTAATCGTGCCCTAAACAACTAAAAAATTCACCGCTGACAAACTTTTTTGCGGCACTTGCGCTAAATTGCGATTGAAGTTGAAGTTTTTCTGTAATCCAACGATTTTTTTTAACAATGATGCTTTGAATTTCAGCGATTGGCAGAGTTTGCGGCACAAGCATAAACACTTGTCCGGCTTTAATCTGAATTGCAATGGTTTTGCGGCGTGAGCGGCGCAGAATAGTAGCTTGAATATTTTGGTAGGAAATAATTTCTGACATATTAATTTTAAAACTTAAGTGAATTGCGATTTTCAGGTTTAATTGTGTTAGGGCAATGCGAAAAATGCTACATTTTACGATGCACAGGCAATAGCATGAGCTGGTTTATCAAAAAATTTGAATGTTTTGGAATTGGCGCGGATGGTTGGAGATCGTGATATTCGTAAATTACACGTTGATTATTGCGAAACAGCTCAGGAATTGGCTTTAAAATTGGATTAAATGTTAAGTATGATTACTTTAAAACGGCTTCCTCAGTTTGATTCTTGGCTTGTTGGTCTGCGTGATGGCGTGACTAAAGCGCGTTTGCTTGCTCGTTTGCGTAAAGTTCAATTAGGCAATTTTGGTGATTATAAATCGGTGGGTGAAGGTGTTTTTGAAATGCGGATTTTTTACGGTGCGGGTTATCGGGTGTATTTTGTGCAACGGGGTTCTGAAATAGTGGTTTTGTTGGCGGGTGGTGATAAATCTACTCAATCAACCGATATTCAAAAAGCAATTCAATTATCTAAACAGGTGTGAAAATGGCAGAAAAACTGGTTTTGAAAAAATGGGATAGCGCATCACATTTGAAAACGATTGCTGATATGGTGGCTTATTTGGATGCTTGTTTGCAGGAAAATGACCCAGTTCTTATTTCTCATGCGTTGGGAATTATTGCTAAGGCAAAAGGCAATTCTCAAGTTTCACAAAATTTATCTTCTGATTCTAATTTGAGATTTGAAACTGTATCTAATGCTTGTCAGGCTCTTGGTGTTCGGCTGCATGTTGAGCCGGTTTAATTAAAAAGTGGAGTTGTTCTATGAATATTAAAATTGAGGAAAAAAAATCATGCAAATAGCAATTAATATTCCTGACAACTTGCCTGCTGCTATTGTTCAGCAACATATCAAATCTCTTGAAAGTTTGAATTCGGCTTTTATGGTAACGGTTTCGGTTTGCGATGGCATTTGGACAGCAGAATGTGATGCGCTTGGTTTGGTGACTGAGGCTGAAACGTATGAAGGATTAACAGATCGTGCATTGCAAATTGCGCCAGAATTGGCAGAGTTGAATGGTTTTGGCACGGGGGCGGTTCGGTTGCGTTTTTTGCATGAGGTGTGTTTATGACATCAACGCTTTATCCTGCATTGGTTGCGATATTACGCGCGAATGGTTGTGTGTTTGTTCGTCAAGGTAAGGTCTGTTTTTTTAACCGTCAATCAAGCCTGTGCAAAAACTGTAACGTTGCTTGACGGTTTAAGTAATCCAAACAAAAGCGAGTATCAAATCCTAATAAGCACATGGCAAACACCTTCACAAGAACAATCCAAATAATTCCGCGCTTTAGTAAATATTTGCTGAAAATAGAGTGGAGATGAATATGAAAAACCACCACCGCCACTGCACACTCATAAATAACGATGGTTGCCACTGCATGAGAACAATTTGGCAATGTTGTTGGCTTAACTGTAAAACCGTGTCATCGCTGGCAATTCCCAAAACATCAGCTAAAGCTTGCCGTAATACGACTGCCATTGTCCACGCGATTTGTTTATCAATCTCAACAGCATGATTAATATAAATATCGCTGTCAGGATGCTTCAAATACACCTCAAGTACATCGGTTTTATCCAAGTAACCTAAATGTTTGTGTGTTTTATTGAGAAATCTTTTTCATTGCCTTCACAAACTAAATCCTTTTCACCTTCAGGTCTGCCGCGTAATTTTTTGTGAGGTTTTAAAAAAACATCTGGCAACAGATTATCTCTCGTTATTGATTCAGCTCGTCCACACCGCCAGCACAGCGCGTAACCGTCTCCATTTTCACCTGAGCTGTGATAGAAAATACTGCCTTCATTGTCAATACGATAGCACCCAAACCACTCGGTTTTTAGTTCACCGTTTGCCGTAACCCACGGCTCTTGTACGGCAACATAATGTTGTAATGAAACATCCGTAGTGGGTTCACTGTAAAAATCAACAGCAAATCCAGCGGGTTCAATAAATTCACGACAGTTATCAAGCAATAAGGTTGCGTCACAGTCTTTGTTTTTGCAGGCTAAGGAAAAGTTACTGCTGATTGCATGTTTCATTGTGCCGCATTGATGGCAACGACCTATTGTCATTAATTTTTGCGTTTCATGGCTTTGATCTGTTGGTATGTGCCAATTTAAAGTTAAACCTGCACAACGATAGACTAAACCGTTCAATACAATATCGTTACTCGGTGCATATTCCCGAATTGCTATTGACAAATCACGGCTAGGCTTGGCGCGAATAATAGCCATATTGTCATTGCATTACCTGCAAACTCATTTTTCATAATTATCACCATAATTTTCCCTTCTACTTATTTGCGACTTTTCAATATCAGGTATTTCTGATTGTGGAATAATGTTACCAATTTCCTCCGCCGGAAAACTTAAACCATAAGCCACAGCCATACGATGAAAACTATTGGGTGGTAAATCAGGTGCTTCAAAGCCTTTCGGTTCTGGTAGCGATTTATCAAGAAATCCACATAAGCGTAAATTTTTTTGTAAGTTTTTTGAGCAATCATTAACAGCGTTTCTATAAATAGCTATTTTCGACCCACCACCACAAACAAACAACAAAAAAGGTTTTGTTTTTCTTAAATCATCTTGATCCCAGTGCGATATACGATGTTGCCATGTGTCATTAAAAACATTTACGATTTGTTGCTTAAATTGACCAATTAAAATATCGTCTGTTAAATTTCCAACAATAGAATTAAAATCCTCAAAACTATTTATATTAATTTCTTCTACATATTTTTTCAATTCTTGTTGTATTTTTTCTTTATCGTTTTCTATAAAGACAGAATCATCTATTATTTTCTCCCCAGCCTGAATTAATATATTTTTTTGTAATTCATAAACACCTAGGTGCTTAACCTCAGTTGAATATATTGAGTATTTATATTTATTTTTATCTAAATAAAAAGTTGCCACATCAGTTGTCATTGCCCCAATATCAATTAACAAATGTAAACCCTCTTGACCTAATGATGACTTAGCGTAGCCTACAATTTCTGCGATAACTTCGGGTAAAACCTCTACAGCCTCTGGATGTAATCTATCATTTTCATCGTTATAAGGCTCTCTGCTTAACTGTAAAGCCTCATTGACAATTTGTTTAGTAATACCACCTTTTTTTACAGAAGCATTCCAACCAGACAATGCTGCCAGTTTAAACGATTTTTTTAAAATTATGTCATCACAGTTTTTTGCAGGAAGCCCTATATTTATTCTCCAAACTAATTGAGTATTATGATAAATATTTTTATATTCCTTATGCGTTAAAAAATAATAGCGAATATAACGAAAAATTAAAGCCAAATAAGCAATGGTATATTCCAAATTCTGATGCTGTTTGTTTATTAAATTAATTTTTAAGTGGTCTAGCTTTTCACCATGACTAAAATTAAATTCATCATCGTCAATAAATATACAAGTTGATTTTAAATAAGCATTTTCTTCAAACTCATAAAACTTAATGGCATAAGTTTTTTTGGTGCTAGTATCTCGAATAACTACTTTTGTGGTAGAAGAACCAAAATCCAAACCAATAATCAACTCCCTTTCTTCTAATGAATCTTTATCTAATTGGGTTTCATGAAAATTCAGAGCATATTTATCATATTCAAAAGCTTCATGTGTCACTGAGTCATTGATATAAGATGATAAATATTTTTCAATATTTCCCCATACTTCTTTATTAATTGATAAATCGGTACTGTTTTGCTCTACATCATCCAGATTAGTATTTGGCTTGGTTTCTAATTCTTCAATCGCTTGCTGTGATTGCCCTGATAACTCAATTGATAAAGCGGTGTTGCTTTGTTTTGCCTCATGCTCAACAGCGGTTAATTGACTTGCTAATTGCTTTTCTAATGCTTGAAT
>ERZ1034365.389-NODE-389-length-24505-cov-3.030170_pt1 | contig 24505 bp, 31 predicted proteins | sample MGYA00520615_ERZ1034365 | MGnify/ENA primary metagenome ERZ1034365 (study PRJEB33736, sample SAMEA104284505) | Azolla filiculoides | biome: Urban; feature: Water surface; material: Ditch water | place: Netherlands | collected 2015-10-28 | depth 0-0.1 m ...
TTTCTTCGACGAAATAGTCGTGAAAGGCTTTTTTGTTGACGGTAATGCTCATGCTGCCGGGTGATCCATTAAAATCGCGAATTCTACAGGATACAGGAATGCTGCTGCCGCATGGCTCTGGTTGAAAAGACAGTCTTGATCGAGCAATCTGCCGAACGCATGTTCGAGCTGGTGGATCGCTGCGAGGATTACCCGGCATTTCTGCCCTGGTGCAGCCATACCGAGGTGAAGTTTCGTGATGCGCTGAAAACCGTCGACCCTCCATATCAACTACCATTCAGTCAAATCTTGTTTTACGACAGAGAATGACAAGATCGAGTTCCAGTTGCACTATGAGTTCTCGAGCAAGTTGTTCGAGAAGGTAATTGGCCCGGTTTTCAGCCATATCGCGAACACGTTTGTCGATGCTTTCGTGCGTCGTGCCGCTCAGGTTTACGGAGTCAGCCATGGCTGAAATGCTGAATGTTGAAGTTTGTTACGCCTTGCTCAACAAGCAGGAGCTTATTCGCGTCAAATTGCCGGAAGGCGCTTCGCTGCAGCAGGCGATCGAAGCCTCCGGCTTGCTGGGGAAGTATCCGGAAATTGATCTCAAAAAGAACAAGTTCGGTATCTGGAACAAACTGTCCAAGGTCGATTCGGTATTACGCGATAAGGATCGCGTCGAAATTTACCGGCCCTTGATTGCCGACCCGAAAGAGGTTCGCAAGCAACGTGCGGCCGAAGGGAAGGTCATGAAAAAAGGCGCCGGTGATACCGACGCCACTGAAGGGTAATAGCGGAAGTTGCCTTATTTGCAGGATTCAGCCATGACCCTGCGAGAACGTTCAATTTCCTGTTCGCGTTGAGCGTTATCCATTAGCTTGCGCTCGCCCTTGTCGTCGTAGGTTGCCATTGGCTGCTGGGCCTCGAGTGCAGCCAGATTGCGTTGAGCGCGTGCGCAATTCTCGCGTTTTTCATTCTATGCCGCTTGTTCCTTGGCATGCTTTTCAAGCTCCAACGGGACAAAGTTCTTTGGTTCAGCGGTGATGATCAACAGCTTCATTTAATGGCTCCACGGTCATATAGTTCTTGATACTTGTCGCGCTTGATGGCGATAGCCTTGCCGCCTACCCAAACTTCACGATTGACTGGCAGCTGTGATGATTCAGGTGTCATCAGCTCATATCCATTGTCTTCAGGATCAAACAGCTCATTAAAGTATCCGATTGCATTGCCACGCCGTTCGGCAAAGTCAATAAAACGTTGTACATCAATGCCTGCATCCGGCAGGTCCTTGGCCTTTGCAACCTGTTTGTGGCTGATAGGCTCTAGCTTGGTAAGCATGCGAGCAATATCCTTGTAGGCATTTGGCTCAACATACTTTACATCCAACCCTAGCTGATTAGCAACCTTGCACACGCTCTCGAGCCATGATGTAAGACCTTCGTTGTCCATCTTTGGCAGCTGTAGCTTGTTGGCAGCCTTCTTAAAGCTGCGTGTCAGTGTAACATCACTAGTGACGCAGATGCGCACAGCATCCAACGGGATGACAACGTATAAGCTACCATCACCTCGGTCTTCGGCCATCTCTTTGCTGGTGTAAGCAACGACTGACCGATCACGGCTTGGATAGCGTGACCAGCTAGGCAGCTCAGCAATGAGAGCCTCAATGTGAAACTTACCACGCTTTGAGCTAACAGTAGGATTCAACAGCAGGAAGTCACCGTTCGATTGAATCTGCTTATAGATTGGTGTGCGTTTGGCTTGCGAATGCGAATTGCGTGCTGCACCCTTGAGCAAGTCAAGAAACTTCAGCTCACTAATCTTCGATTCGCGCTGTTCGGCTACTTCAACTAGTTTCATTAACCGAGCCTTTTAAAAGCGTCACTGAGTGAATTGCGTTTTGGCACAATACCAGCCAAGCGTTGCATATCTTCGGAAACTGATAAGTCAACTACAGGCGTTTGATCAGCTTCTGGTTCAGGTTCACCATCGGGGTTTGTTTTTGGTTGAACCATTGATGGCATACCATCTGCTGATGTTGTTACGGTTGTGCTGACGTTTTGCAGCTCACTGCGCAGGCCTGCAATTTCTTGTTCTACCTGTGTGATGATAGCTTCACGATTTTCATAGGTTGTTACTACTGACGGTAATGAACGCAGCTGAGAAACTAATGAGACCCAAAAGTTGATTGCTGTGATCATTTCCTCATGAGTACCTGTGAACTCAGGTGTAATAAGAGGATGCATGCTTTCAATTAGGGCTTGGGGTTCATTTGATTGCATAGGTTTACTCTCTGTTAACGCATTAAGGATTGCGAGCTTGTTTTGAATAGTTGTATTTAGTACAAGCAATCTTTTAGTTTGGGCACACGCTGAAATGCATACAGCCATTGCTGCATTTTGTACAACCTGCTCACCTATGAAAGGTGCTTGACCATAAAGTGATTCATACAGGGTTTTCATTGTTTTGCCGCCAACTGTTCCATTTCGTCATAAAACTTACCGGTGCGTTCAGCAAGCTGAATGATCAAATCATCGGTGATCCGGTGCTTGAACACCATAGGGAGCTTATTTTCAACACCCATCAAGATCACCAACAGCTCAATCTTAGTACCGAACATCTCATTATGTGCCATGGCATAAAATGCACATTGAGCCCAATAATCTTCAATGTCCTCTTTGTTCTTTACACGTGATGAAGACTTATAGTCAACAATTGCTATTTCACCATCATAGTCTGCAATCATGTCACAACGACCTGCAATACCTAAGTCATGTGAATATAGCACCACCTCTTGACCATAGACAGTATTTACCTTGTTAAGGGCTACCTTCAAGCTGTTGAAAAGCTTGACATGCTCTGGTGGAAATTCATTGACCTTGGGATCCTCTTGCCGCATATAACGCTCGAGCATGAGGTGCATATTGGTACCACGGTCAGTTGCACGCTTTGATACACGTGCTGCTTCAGTTTCACCTACGCGGTTCTTCCATGCAGTCAACCATCCCTTTTGTTCTTCAGGGACGGTATGACCAAGCACGGTGGTGATTGACGGATATGCTAGCTCTGGGCTTAGCTCGTAGAAGCGACGACCAAGAACAGTGATCGTCTGCTTGTCTACGTATGGGAAGCGATTAAGCTCTAGTGCTGCACGTGAAGCCAAAATTATTCCTTTGAACCTTCCGCTGCATCCAGCAGATCGTTAACTTGCTCTGGGTTTAGCTCGATGCGAGTGGTTGCACCGACTTGCTTCAGCACAGCAGAACGACCACGCGGTGATACAATGAACTTCAGCTCATTGGTATCATGAATGGTGACTGATTCGCGATTAGCAAGGCCCTTAACCAAACGTTCGAGATTTTCCTCGATGAACTCGAAAGTGCCAGCTTGCATGACAATGCTTACACCTTCATCAGTTGCTTCGATCTTTACTTCGTCCGACTGAGCAAGTTCAGTAATAGTAACATTGGTTGCGGCTTCGGATTCATTTTCATCAACACGACGGCCGATTACCTTAAGTGCCACACGCATTGCAAACTTTTCTTCACCTTTGGCTTGTGACAGCTTAGAAGCGAGATCACCATCGTTAAGCTTTTTCAGCTCTGATGTCAATGCTACAACACGCTTGTACACATTACCTGTGAGCTCAGCAGCAGTGCCGACAGCTTTAGCAGCATCAACGATTTCAGGATCTTGTGGGGCTTCAGCAAGGTCTTCACCATCGTAGCCGTCTTTCTTCAGCTCAGCTTTTACATCTTCGAGGGATGAATCAGCCCATGACTTAACCTTCTTGAATGGCTGAGAAGTTTCAGTCATTGAATAGTTGTAGTGGCCGTTTTGCCAGATGATGAAGCTACCATCGCCCTTCTTGACGCGGCAGATGAAGCTCGAGCCTTCGAGCACTGGCTCTTTACCCTTGATTGAAGCCATGATGTCTTTCAGGCTTTCAGCAACCGGTTCACGGTTCAGCTCCTTCTCAACAGCATCGAGCTTCATCTTGATTGCGCTAGGCATGGATGATACACCCTGCTTGATACGACGCATGAGGTTTTTAGCTGCAGTGGTGTTCAGCAAGCTCTTTGCCAAAGTCTTTTCGGCGGACGGGTCAGCCATGTTGAACAGCTGTGTGATCAAAGCAATTGCATCAGCACCGTTCATACCTTCAGCAACTGGTTGCTGTTGGGATTGAAGTTGGCCGATAGCTTGAGTCAGGCTGTTGAGGCGAGCCTTCAGGGTTGTACCAACCTTCGAGTTCAAGAAGGTAGTAGAACGCTTCTTCAAGGTTTGATACTTACCGTCATTGAACAATGCTTCAGCATCAAGGCCCTTGCGTGACTTGTCAAGAGCGCGCAATGCACTTTCAACAGCGGTCCAGAACAGATCAGCATTACCTTCGGTCAGGATTGCCTCGGAAACGGTTTCCTCTTCAGCACCCTTATAGTCAATGGTACGCTTCACAAACACGCGCAATGCTTGCTTCATCGAAGAGTTACGTTGCATGTTCATTGCAATTTCACGAACATTGCGAACAATCGTTGCGCGATATGGGCTACGATCAAGCACAACTTCAGGGATGCCAAGCTCAAGGATGGCTTGCAGCACCAGCTGTTGGTTAGGTGTTGTCAGGCGGGAAGCTACACCACCCGGTACACCTTCTGATAGCTCTTGTTTGTCCATAAAACGTTCTCCGAAGCTCTTGGCTTCAAGCTTTGGTTTGAGTTCTTTTTCAATGCTCTTGTTTGCATTTGCATTGTCGTAGACTTGCTTGTTCAGCACTTCGCTACCATCATCTGTTGCTTCAGGGTCACTGTCAGCATCATCTTCAGATGGCCATTCGACATCGATAATCTCAACATCTTTTGAAGCAAGGTTGATTGCTTCTTCAATGTCATCCACCTTACCCAATGCTTGGGCCATGATCTCTTCAAACTTGTCAGCATCCTTTTCAGCAACATAAACCTTGACGATCTTGCCGTCGTCGGTTTCGAGGCCGAATGAAACTGTATCTACTTCATCTAGCGAAGCCGCACGGTTCAGACGATTAGTAACATCCGCTTCGAGGTCAGCGTTCTCATTGAGCTGGAAGCCGAATTCTGGTGCGAGCTCGGTCATTGACTTGATTAGCTCTTTCATTGCGCTTTCTCCTTAGTTGCTTTCATAAATGCCGGGGCCTTAAATTTGATTGATACGAAACGCTTAACACGCTTCTTGATCCGTTTGTCTTGTTTTTCTGCATCAGCCTTTGAACCAACTTGTTGGCCTGACAGCTTGTCAAACTTCATTGTGTTTGATATTGCAGCTTCTTGTTCAGATGGGCCGCTGTTTACAATTGCATTGGATGTGGTGCCGACGTTTGCAACACTTGTTCCAACAGCAGCTGCTTCACCATCTTCCTTCAAACGGCTGAAGCGAACAAGCTTCATAGCCGATGCAGCAATGTCATTGATCATGGTCGAACCTGACAGCTCACGCAACCGTCCCATCAAGCTTGACTTAGGGTCAGCCTGCATCAAGAACAAGAAGCTGTCACCTACAGCCCGGCGTTTTGCACCAGAGCTTAAAGAATCCCACTTGAATAGGCTCTTAACAGTACGATCAAACATTGTGCTGTTTAGCTCGAACCGATGACGCAACAGCACCAAGCTACCGCATACTTCGGCCCAGTTGATTTGATCCGGTGGTGTCAGCGGTACCATCATTGTCTTTTCGACACGTGATAGCATAACACGACCAGCATCTTGTCCGAGCATGTCAGCATGACCATGTTGCAGGTTCTTCTTGACAAGCGGGTCATGTGGGAAAAACAGTGCACGGCCCCAGAAGTTTACATCACTCATGTTTGGGCCAAACTTATTGAGCTTAGCATGTGCACGGTCATTAACTAGCAATAGTCCCTTAAGGTCATGAAGCCGCAGCATAACAACAGCAGCTAGATAGTTTGCAAAGAATGCATTTTTAACCCCATAGGAATCCATGCCTTGTAGGCGGCGAACTAATACAGCTTGATTCAGCTCTGTTAAGATGTTCATTCGGATACCTTTGTATGCAGCTCATCAATGGTTTGGCTGAAGAATACCTTAAGCAAGCTCTCAATATCCTTTGCATTCCGAATAGAGGTTAGCAAAGTGTTTGCTGTTTTATGGGCTTCAGCGAATGTCATCAATGTTCTACGTTTGATCTCAGGTGTATATTTAACCGTCTTGCCATCCGACAGTTTGAGGGTCATTGTATCTACATTCTTCTTGAAGTCCTCAAGCTCCTCATCAAGGTCAACTAATGTGCTGGTCATGATGGCACTCATCTTACGCTTGATTGCCTCAAACTTCAGGCTTCCCAGGCTATCCGCAATAGCAGTAAGGGTGTCCTTTTTGGAGCTGCCTTTGAACTTCTCGAGAACCTTCTTCGCTTGTGATGGTACTTCAGTACCAGGGATGCCCAGCATCCGAACACAGCGGATCTTTGCATCACCGATTACACCACCACGTGCTTCAATGTCGGAGTCATCATTGGCTGTTGAGATACGGCCTGACAAACGGTTACGCACTTCATAGTTGAACTTGTTGACAGCGGTGAACTCTTCCTTGTCCACTACCTTGAATTGCTCCCTGGTAGTAGGGTCAGTAAGGATGATCCCTTCAACACCGTCATATCCACCTTGTGCATCAGGATCCTGTGCACGTAGTGATGGTGACAATGTATTAACGATCTTCAGCAGCTTACGCTTGATCGGCATCTTGTACTCGGACATGATCAGCTCTTCAAGCCGGGCACGTTCATCTTTGAGCTTGGTACTACGGTGCTTCAGCACCTCAAAGTTTGTCAGGTCGAAACCAGCATCATGTGCAACCTTGTTGCTCTTTTCGAGGAAGCGTTGAAGTGCCTTGACATCCGTCATGACATCAGCTTGCTTGAGCTTCTCTGGCTGAACCTTGTCAGACTTGCTAAATGCCCAATCAGTTGTCTTCGGTGCACGCACGAGGTTTGAACCGTCTGTTGTGTCACTGATCTTGGTTTGAACACTGATCCGCTTGTCCTTCAGCTTGCTGTATAGCTTTGCTGGGATTTCATCATCGAGGGACTTGGATGGGTCATCACCTGGGATGGCCTCAAGGAATGCAATGTAGCTTAGGTTTCCCTTACCGTAGATGACGGTGTTTGGTTGTGCACCAAAGAGGATTTCGCAGTTAACAGCTGTACCTGCTGGCACAACTTTCTTAATGTCACCTGCAACCTTTTCAAGAACCGAATGTGCGGTCTTGAAGCCGTCGTATGCAGAATGTGTTGGATAGTCGGTTAGCTTGTAAAAGCGTTTGCCGCCCTTTTGCTCACGTGAGGTGTAGAGCTTACCGTCTCGATCGATACCCATAAGAAGATTGGCACCGTCTAGCTTTTGAACAGCACGCAGCTGCTCAAGTCCGTTTAGCAAACGGATAAACGTCTCGACAGGAAGTTCCTCGATATGGGTGATCCCATATCCGGATTCATTTAACTGGAGGTATGATTTGAATGATCGCATCCGCACTAATCTCAACAAATTGCATTATGCAACTATTTATTGAAACTAGGTGCGGATGCCTTGAGATGTGATTAAGCCGGACCGGTTACGCCGGTGGATTGGTCAATCAGACCTGCTTCGATTGCACGGACACGATTTGCAATTTCAGCGGACAGTGCACGTTGTGCTGCATCACATTTGTTGACTTCGATTTGTGCTTCAATCTTTTCTTGGCCCCAACGCTGATACAAGCCGAGCATTTCTTGTACTTCCTTCGGCAGGGATGCAATCGGGTAAGACTTATCTTCGATGATAAGGTTCGGCTGGTCTTGAACTGGAGCAGCAACAGCTTTCTTTTTAGCGGTCATATAGGTATCCTATGAAGGTTGGTGGTGAGTTATTTATCAGACTTGGAAAATGTCATTGAGGCTTGACATTGTCGGGGTTTTCGACGGACCGGTAGGGGCTGATGCAGGTGCTTCAACACCGGCCTTTGACTTGTCCTTGAAAGAGCTGATACGGTTAGCAAGAGATGGTGTTGTGTCAGCATCATCCTCAAGGTCTGTAATACGCAAGTTGTATGGGTTGAACTTGACTGTGAAGTATGAACCTACACCGGATGATGAGCGTGTCTTTAGCATCTTGAACATCAGCTCACCACGTGCTTTCATTTGAGGAGTTTGGATGATAGCAACAAGGTTGTCAGTTGTATTGATCTTGGAGATACCACCAGCAATGTGTGCTTGGTTCAGGTCTTCCAATGATTCGAGCTGTTGTGCACCACGATTCAGCTGAGATGCGGTGATCATCATGAGGTTGAACTCATTGGCAATGGCGCGAAGCTCTTCAGTCACGTACTTATCCTTAACGAACATGTTTTCAGCAGAGACCTTCTCATTGGATGCCATGATGTCAAGGTAGTCAACTACGATGAAGTCAGGTGTACGTTCGTACTTGGTCTCATACTCTTTAATGAATGCACGCACATGGTTTGCATTGGTTGCAGACTCAGGCATACGCTTGATCACAAACTGTCCAGGCTTATGCTTAGCCTTGTTCACCTCGTGTGTGACCTTGGTGATGTTCTTCAGAATGTCACCTTGAGCAATGCCGGTGACCATGGAGTCGAAACGCTTCGCAACCATCTCTTCGGACAGCTCAAGCGTAATGTAGATACCATAATAGCCCTGATCCACCAAGTTCCGGGCTACATTAGACATTGTAATAGACTTACCAACACCAGACGGTGCGGCAAAGATGGTCATCTCCTTGCGGTTGATACCACCACCCAATGCTTCGTCAAGCTTCTTGATGCGTGTAGGCACAGATGCTTGTGCTTGAGCCAACATATTCAAACGAGCCTCAGGGTCTGCGAAGTAGTCGGTACCAATATCGCGTTGGAACCCAATAGCTACTGCATCACGGATGAGCTTAACAATCTCACCACGGCGATCCTCTTGAATGAGGGACACTGCTGAGAAGATTGCGCTTTCAGCGGCCTTGTACTGGCAATAGCCTTCAAGCTCAACTTCAGCATAGCTCAGCTCTTGCTTTGACAAAGGCTTCTGCTCAACACGCACGCTGGTCTCTACAAAGACCTGATCAGCTGTGGGTAGAGCACGATACTTCTCATGATGTGACTTGATATAGTCTACAGCCTTCTTCAACTCGAGGTCAAAGAAGGAGGATTGCAATACGGGGTTGGCCTTCAGGAACAGATCATTGCTGCTCATCAGGTAGGTCAACATCAACTTTTGTTTGTCTTGATTCATTTAGCTTAGCATTTCATTTTGTTTTATGTTGCTTCTTTTCGCATTTCATCTCGAGAAGAAGTTTACCGGCAAAACCGGTAACAGCGGTACTGGTGATGTGATTCAATAGCCACAGTCTACCGAACCGCTTTCGTGCCTGATTTGAGTCTTCGATGTTGTCAGGCATCACAGTCACAAACCACCCTTCAGCTAGAACCTTTAGCCCTAGCTTTAAGCCGTTGCCGTTCTTGTCAATGATAAAGATGATCTTCCGATACTTTGCTGCCTTTCTCAGCTCACCCATTTGCCAGTCACTCAATGTGCTACCTGTCATAGAGATAGCACGAGGACCGATGCTAATAGCATCGATGGGGCCTTCTGTCACAAAGAGTGGTTCTTGAGTTCGCTCATATATCTCATCGTAGTTGAAGATGATCTTTTCTTTTTCAACAAAGGGGTTCATGTACCTTGGCTGAATTGACTTGTCCATGCCTCTTGCTTGCCAATAGATAAGACGGCTCTTGTGCATGAATGGGATGATGATTCTGCATTCGAGCCTCTTGTCATTGCTGACAAAAAACGGCCAGTCGGTTGGATCTAATCCTCGCTCAAGCTGTAGGTACTCGCGAGCTACTTCACACCAAACCGACTCATTAGTCGTGATGTCAATTAGCGTACCAGGAGGGGGTTCGATCTCTTTGGGAGGAGTCCAGACCGGTTTGTTAGGTTGGTCAGGTGCACGCTCACCGCGTTTGGCAAAGAATGCCCGTGCTGCTATGTGCTCAACTTCGTCTAACGGAATTCCGAATGAAGTTAGAAGCTCCTTGAACCGACGTGGGACACGTTCGTGTTCAATGGGATCATAGATGATCGATGTGCCGCAGTTGAAGCAGAGGTAGTGGATTAGCCCTGAAGCTTCAAACTTAAATCCGCCGCGTTCCTTGTAGTCATTGCAAACCGCACAGACTGTGGGTTCATAACCTTTAGGAGACCGTCTCCCTAAGGAGACGTAGCGGCGGATTAAGTTCTCAAACTCTACAGCCGGATCAATGTTGGTATCGTTCATCAAGTGATGCAGTCTTTAATAACTTAGCATCAGATGATTCTACCACACTTTTGACTTTAGGGATATTTTTGAGCTCATTGGCTTTTTGCTTTACACCAACGGTGTAATGCCATGTGTTAGGATTCACGTGTTCTGCGCCTGCGGGCCCTTGATTGTATGCAGTGATTGCTTTAGTGGGGTTCTCATTGACTCCCATAAGCAAAGCATATTTGCTAGTTACACGCACATTAAAGCGATCATCAAGAATCAGACGGGCTTGTAGCTCTTCGTCAGTCTTGGTGTCCAAGTATGTCCACATGTCAGGAAAGGCTTTCATAACTGCCTTCGCTGCAACTAGTTTGATTTGACCGATGCCGAAGTAACGGTCACCGACTTTGTTTGAAAGACCAGCTACACGCCAATCATTCATGTTGCCTGCCTTTGACTCTTGCATGATGATACCTTGCACGTACTGTGGGTACTTGTGTCCGTCTTTCACGGCCACTTCGTGGGCAAAGTTCAACAGCTCGAGCTGTCGTTGGGTCAAGCCTTTTGGGATAAGGGTGGTATAAGGCTTGCTGCCTTGTTTACCATCATTAGATGCTACGTAGATAACGGATGTACCGTTGTCTTTCAGTTGGGGTTGTGCTATGGTGTAGGTGATTGCACCTAGACCAAGTGTTATTGCTAACAGCGAGATGCTGAGCAGCTTCATCGGATGACTCCTCTTAAGTTACTGTAGTTTGGGAATGTCACGCATTCTTTACCTACACTGGCTCTTGATGAGATCAACGTACGACTACGCCCTTAGTAGTGTCGCAAGAAGATCACATTTTGTATGGGCTTATAGGCTTTCCTTTCAATAGATCGGTTGTGCTTTACTTAACCAGTACTTTAAGAACCTTTGAGCTAATCAGCTCTGCAAGCTCTTTCTTCAGAAACTCAGCACGAGCGGCTGACTTAATGACTTCGCCATTTTGGTCAACAACTGTGTTGTAGATAGGGTAGTGGCTGTGAGCATCAGGGCCGATAAGTAAGTCACCAACCATCAACCCTCGTGCGTTAGCAGGGTTCATGCCTTGTTTAACTTGCCAACCAATCGGGGTTGCATCATCCGATTTGAAGTTCAGCCAAATGCGCTTCTGTACAAGCAGAACTTTGGGCAAAGCCTCAGCTTCAAGCAGCATATTGATTTTCATAACAGCTCCATCCTAGCTACCGTTTCTGGCGATATGATGATTATATCATCATTCCATACCAGTGTAAACAGCAAGAAAAATAGGCTACCGAAATTGGTAGCCTATTTTTATGTATAGCTAAAAAGCTACGGACGCAGGATTACAGGGAGCTTTCGCCACCGGTTGTGCCGGATGTCGGATCAGTGAAACCTGAACCAACCATGCTGTTGTTCTGCGGCATAACGCCTGCCAGACCACCACCAAGTGCGGTATTGACCGAACCTGGAGCCTGCTTAACCTTCACCAACTGGTGGAAGTAATCAAGTGCATTCTTACCGTTGCTGAGGGTAGCTTGGGACATGAGGTCCCACAGTGGGTACTTGTCAGCGTGTTGGCTGGTAACCAAAGACTTCAGGCGGCCCTTGTCGAAGTTATCAAGCGATGCAATATCCACGTAGTAGATCGTGCCGTTTGCTTCTTCCTTGACGACTGCAACTTCGCGCAGTGCACCGTTGTCGGCTACGTCAACCAAGAAGACATGGTTGAACCGAGTCGGATGCTTCACAACAGCCGGGGTTGCTGGTGCTGCTACTGCAGCGGTTTGTTCTTTTGCCATGTAATATACTCCAAATAGGTTAGTCTGTGTATCAGTATGTTTCTGATATAAGCATTGTTGCTCTGTTTTATTTATATGTACGAAAAACCCTCAAAAGAGGGTTTTTGCACATTGCATCGGTAAATAGACGCTCAAAAATCAAGCAGCTTGGTGTTTGGGATGGGTGCCATCTTCGGAACAGGTGCATTCACTACAGGTGGCTTATCACCCGAAACCTTCTCACCCTTCAAGAACTTTTGATTGTTCGTGAAGATGTCAATGAAACGTTTCGCTTCCTCACCCACACGCTTCAGGTCAAACTGACCCAAGAACTTGAGGAAGTGGAAGTGTGAGTATGACCCAACCGTCTTTGACTGTGCTGCAACTTGCTCAAGCAGCTCGACACGCAAGTCATCAGGCTGTTTGGTCAAATCCATGAGAATCTCATTGTGGTCAATGAGGTCACCGACACGATGAACCTTATCGGTCTCATCGGTCCATGTCTCGTTCAAGAAGTTCAAGCGTTTGAAAGTATCTTCGTATGCTTCCTTGATCCGAGTCTCACGCACACGCGGGAATGCAGATGGGACATTATCCCCACCGTCACCACGCACCAGCTTCAGGAAGAGCCAGTAGTCAATATCCTCTTGGTACTCTTTGTCACCAGGTTGATTACGAAGCTTCCCATTGTCAGGGTTGATAAGCTTGACATTAGGCAGCTTCAACAGCTGGATAAAATCTCGGTCACCAGAGACAACAAGAATCTCATGATCATCGGCGGCATTGAGCTGACAGTAAGCGGCAATGCAATCATCAGCTTCCATCTTCGGTACCGTGAGGCAACAGATGGAAGTATGGTTGGTCATAATCTCGCGAAATGACTCCATCAGCTGATAGAAGTGCTTCATCTCCGGATCAACAACGCGGTTGCCTTTGTACTGACGGCGTAGGTTATTGTCTGCCGTATATTTCTTACGCCAGTTGTCACCACCTTCAAATGCAAAGACCACGAAGTCTGGTTTGTACTTCACATACCACTTCGTGATTGACTGGAGGGAGATGTGCATGCACAGCCCAACAAGATCCTCCGGTGAAGCATCAGCACCGTAAGGTGACTTATGCTTCTGGACCGCTGCTACCCGGAACAGGATGTTCGACACATCGTAAACTAGAGACCTCATTTGTCAAGGCTCCGTTTTCGTGAGCTTCCGCGTGTTTGGGCACGGCGGCGGACTGATCGTTCGAGTTTCCTAAGCGTGTCAGGGTCCATCGTATTAAGGATGCCCTCGATGTCATCTTCAGAAGGTTCCGTTGACTGCGGCTGTTCATTGGCCATCTCTCCCAAGCCATCATCTTCATACTGGTTGTTACGTGTCACCATGGAAAGATAGGTTTCGACCATCTCTTCATCAGACTCACCTTGAATACCGCGCTCCTGTAGCATCCGAATGAACGTTTGATTCCAGTCAAGCTTCATGCGGATTCGACCATCTTGATCAACACCCGCATGTACAACTTCAAGACGCGGTTCGACACGCTCGTGGTTGTAACGATCAATCCACAACTGAATCACTTCAGCATTAGTTGCGGTTTGAGTAAGCTCTTCTGGCAACCGGGCCCGAAGATCCCTAACATACGCATGGTTGTAGTTAGGGATGCTCAAGGCACCGGTTTCATCTTTACGTTCAACGGCCCACGGCTGCTGGGTACCAAAAAGGTACTTGTGCCAAAATGCCTTAAGCCATTGCATATAGATGTTCCTTCTTAAGATTGCGGGAGGGTAAAGAACTCGAAGTCACCAATGTTGATGAACAGCAAGCCGCCATTACCCATTGACAGCTTGACCGGATCGGTGATCTTGGAAGCTTCACGCATCAGCACGAGCAGGGACTTGCTTGGGTACTTGTTGCAGAAGCTTGTACCAGCTGCACCGGTGCCAACCCAAGTTGCTGGTGCTTCGAGTTCGAAGGAGATGACGTCCTTGTTGGAGTCAACCAACTCAAAGGATACAACCTTGCCATCCTTGGATGCAATGGTGATACCTTCAGCTGACATAGAACCGTCGGCTTGTGCCAACAATGGGATCATCTTGCCTTCGACAAGCAGCTCCCATACGACCGGGTCAGAGAAGCCCTTCGGAATGCCCTTGACTGCTTCAAGAGCGGCACAGCGGAACTGAGCCTTGGACTTACCACCCTTCAGATCGAGGATGGAGATGTCGTTGCCATTTGCGGCAACTGTTGCTTCGATGGACACATCACCTTGAGCCTTGGCCAGGTTCAGGCGGGTGACCAACTGCTTCAGACGATTCAGTGCAACAGTCTTGCCATCAAGATCGGGAACGTTCTTGTCGGTAACAATACCAACAGTGCGTTTTTCATCGATGCCACGAATCTTGCCATCACCGATGACAATGCGTTCAACACCAACCGTCAGTGCGGTATGGACAAGGTTATCGAGGGCGACGATTGCGTCTTGATCTAGTTTCATAAAAGCTCCTTATTATGAGGATTAAAGGTTAATTGTACCACTAGCTTATAGAGATTGATATTTTATCAATCGAAGTCTAGTAGATTGTTTGCAACTTCCAAGCGTTGAGCCTCTTGCTCAATCGATGGCTGTTGTTTCTTGCTACCCGATTTCTTCGGTGCACCAGCATCATCAATATCAAGCAGCGTAGCAATCTTGATTGATTGGAATGTAGGCACCGACCAGTTCAAAGCATCAAAGATGTTTTGCAGCTTTTGGTCAACAAGCTTCTGTTCCATAGCAGCCATGTCAACGTCAAAGTGTTGCTTGAACCAAGCGGGTAATGTTTCGGTCTCTGATGGGAAGGCGATGTTGGTGAAGCCATACGGGTTCTCCTTCAGCCAGAGGATTTTGATCTTGCTACCTGAGATAATCTCAGGCTCATCTTGAAAGCCACGCTTCTCAACGATGTAGTTGTAGTTGATGGTAGCACGGGCATTGGCAGGCATTGAGACCTTGCCACGGCCCAGCTTCTCAAGGTTTTCCCATTTGACTTGGTAGTCCTCAAGCTCCTTCACCGACACAATAGCTGAAAGGTCAAGCGGGTCAATTGTTTGATCACCTTCAAGCTTTAGGCTTGAGCGGAAAGCGATGATGACCTCATCAATCTTCTTCTTGTCTTGCTTATTGAGGATCATCATGACAACCTCCTTAAGCATGGTACGAATAACTTCAGGTGTAGAGCTCAGCTTAATGTCCGAGCCCATGGTCTTCAGCTCATCTTCGTGACCTTCATAAATGCGCTTGCCTTCTTTGTCAACCATGGCCATCATGTACTTTTTCTTAGCCTGCAAGATGCCGGTACGGCACACAAGCTCTCGAGCAGCAGCAATCAGCTCATCGAAACCCGGACCACAGTTAAATGCTTCACGCATAAATGGTGGGAAGTTGGCATTGATCTCAGCGGCAACATGATCAGCCATGAGGATGGCATCATCAGCATTATTCACCAAGCCGGACATAGTGAAGTAGGTTGAGTCAGTATCACCGTAGATGGGACCCATACCAGGTACGTTGTCAATGGTATACTCGTTTTCGATCTTGGTCTCGATAGTACCATTGCGCTTGCGCTTGGTGATCTTATGCACCTGCTTCTTCAGCATCGGGTAATCATCAAGGCCGCTCAGCACACGAGAAGCTGTGTTGGTCATGTTGGTTGTGATCTGACGACCGGTATAGGTAGTAGATGCACCCAACCGTGGATCACCGAACCGCATGAAAGCGTTCAAGAGAGCACCATAAGTTGAGTTCAGCAGAACCTTACGCACACCTTGCAGCATGTCGTAATAGTCAGCAAGGCGATATGCCTCAACTACCTCAGGGTCATCCTTAGCCTTGCCATCTTTGACCATTTGGTCAGCCAGCTTAGCATACTTCTTCTTTTGACCTTGCAGCTCTTTACGGCCTTTGAACCAGTATGTCAAGATGGACGCAAGCAAGCCTTCACCATTGCCTTGGTCAAGGATGGTGCCGTAACCTGAGATAGCCCATTGCTGTGTCTTGCATAGGTCAACTAGCTCACCAGCTGTGATCTCAATAACATCACGCTCACCTTCAAACAGCACAGGCACCAAAGCATTTTGATAGTCAATGTTGTCTGGGAAGATATTCGCATGATAGAATGAACGCCAGCCGTCTTCATGATTCAACAGCTGACCCATGATCTTCTCAGGTGAGAGGTTCAGTGAGCGAATAGTGCTAGGGTACAGTGAGTTGATGTCACAAGAGCCGATCCACTCATAGAAGCCCGGCTTTGGTGTCATCACGATAGCACCTTCAACAGGTGGGCCATCTTCACGGTGGGTCCGGTCAAACACGATCTTCTTCAGTGTGTTGTGTGCATAGTTGATGATAGCTGAGTCAATCAGCTGCACCGAACCGAACACAGACTCGAAGTTGACAGTAGCCATGTGCACCATCTGGTTTGCAAGTTCGATGTATTTGAACTTGGTGTCCAACAACTTGATAATGGTTACGTCATGCGTGTTGTATTGCAGGAAGAGGATGAAGTCATTGTTGTACAGCTCCTCAAGGGTACCTGCATAATGCACCTTGGGTTGGTTTACTTCATCAGCACCAATCGAGTCCAGCTTAAATGACTGACGAGGTGTAAGGTTGAACTTCTTGAACAGGCGCATATAGTCCAAGTGAACCCTGCTGCCCAGCACAATGATAGGGTCCTTAACTTTACCACCCTTGAAACGTTCTTTTTCGCTCCAGCGGGGTCGTGGTCCGCCTTCAAATCCCAGCCGGTCTAAAGCATGCTCACCGAACACCAATTCAATGCGCTTAGCAATGTATGGCATATCGTAAAACTCGCTGTTCCACCCCGACAGGACATCAATATCATGCAGGAGGTCCAAGAACAGCTCTAGCAATTCAGTTTCATTGCGGCAGATGGTGACATGGGCTAAATCAGCCGGTAGCTTTTGGCTTGAGTCCCAGCTAGGCGGTGGGACAGCAAGCGTGATGTACTTACCTGTGTCTGTGTAGAACAACGTTAGAGCATTGATCGATGCATAAGGATTCTTAGGACCGGCAAAGCCCAATGCGGACTTGTAGTCAACCTCGATATCGATGAAGCCAATCTTGAGCTTCGGTGCTTCTTTTGTGCTGTAGTTATCCATCAGCACACGTTCGATTGGCTCGAAGTCAGATTCAAATAGCTTGCTCTTTGCAATGCCACCGATCATTGACTCAAGTGATTCAGCATCTGTACAGTCAACACGTTTGACACGTTTACCCGTGATCGTTTCAAAATCACCAAGACGATCTTCTTGGTAGAAGTAATATGGTTGAGCATACTCCTTCTTAACACGGCTGCCGCTAGGTAATCGTTCCCACACGAGAACTTTACTACGACGGCGGTCGTTGTATGCGGAAATGAACATTGAGTTTTCCTTGTGAATGTAGCATGTACATTCTATAATGAAAAAGGCCCCGTGTATATTTTAACACGGGGCCTTTTGGGAGTAGCGAAGCTTACTTGGCTACTTGTACCGCTGGCTCGACAACCTTGTAGAAAGCAACCGGCTTGGTGTAGTAGGTGCCTTTGGTCTTGTCGAAGGAGAGGATGTCAAGCTTATGCAGCTGACCCAGCACCGAGTGAATGGTGCGGCTCATTTCCTTGGACATTGCATCAGGATCGGTGCCGACGGCAAACAGCTTGACCAGCTTGGCATTTTGCTGTTCGGTCCAAGGTGCATTGTGCTTCAGCGGCTTGGAGCCCGGTGTTGCGGTCGGCTTGACCTTCGGCTGAGCCTTGATAGCCTTGGCTTGTTGCTTGATGCCGATCAAGTGCTGCAGACGTTGACCGGTCTTGGTCTTCTGTTGCTGTGCATCACGGAGCTGGTTGCCAATGGCCTTGACCGTACGGCCGAGGGTCTTTGCAATTTCAGCATCGGTTGCACCAGCAACCTTCAATGCCGCCAGCTTATCAATGTCAGCTTCGGTCCAGCGCGCGTTGCCGCAAGTGGTGGTTTTGTTCATGTTGATCACCTATGGTATGATATGGATTGAAAATTAGTCGTCGGTAGAAATACCGAGACCGACGGCCATGTCCTTGGCCTCTTCGAGCTTCTTGATCTTGGCATCGATCGAGCCTTGATCCAGACGTTCACGAACCAGTTCGCCGAGCATGGCGGAGGGGATACCCAGAGCAGATTCGGCTTCGCCCTTGATGTCCTTGATAGCTTCACGCTCGGACTTGATCTTGCCCTCACAGAGGACGATTTCTTCAATGAAGCCAAGCAATTGCTTCTTGGTCACATCGTTGTTGAGGATGCCATCGAGGCTGAATTCGGGTTTTTGCTTTGCTGCGTCTTGTGACATGTGGTGCTCCTATAGCTATGGTTTAACAATGAAAGGCCTAAGGATTAGGCGGTAAGTACAGATGAATTATATCATCAATGTAATGCGGATGAATAATTTTGCGTGGTAAATGTGCCCGCAGGCAACATGATGCCGTCATCATAAGACTTGACAAAGTAACGGAACACTTGCTCAGAGCCATCCTTAGGAAGGCTGATCAAGTCACCATCTTCATCAAACTGCAGCTCTTCGGTTGTGCAGGTGATCCGAAGCATTGTTACATTGTCCCATTCTTTGAGATATGCAGCATACTTCTCATCAGCCTGACGACGCTCTTCAATAGCTTCAGCAGATGCAAGGTGCAACGGGTTGGTTTCGTTGATTCGTGCAATCTGAACCTTTTTGTCAATTGCCGTGATTTCCTTCAAGCGGCGGTTGACATCATCCTCTAATGAAGTGTATGCTGTGCCGCTGTCATGAAACGGACGACTCGTGATAATAGCAGAGGCTGCATCAGGCGGCAACATCTTCTTAAACTCGTCTGACAATGTGCCTTCAACTTGAGGATGACGTAAGTTGATTTCACAGCAGTAGAAATAGTTTAGCATTTAGCAAGGCCCCAAGATATAAGCTACTGGAGTAGCATTAGTTTGTGATTGTTGTGTTACTTCTTGCGCTAAAGGATTTGTCAGTTCAGCATCGGTCAGCTTGGTGCCAATTGAGATCGGGACAAATACCTTAGTGATCAGGTCTTCAGTGACCGAGAGCTCATAGATGCCGGTAGTTTCACTTTGCTTCAATGAAAGCACACCATTGTCAAATAGGCTCGTACCTGTGAGGTAGCGGGTCAGCTGTTTATCATTGAATGCATGCGGTTGTGAGCTAATCAAGATTGTTAGCTCAGAAGGCGCAATGGTTTTAGTTACATCAGCCGCAGAGGTTACATTGAAGTATGCAACCCCATAAGACTTGGATGTGTCAAGCGCAGCAATGTCTGTGCAGAAATACAACACTGCTGCACCATGTTTATCATTGATGTCAACAACATTACCCCATCCGCAAGCATTGCGGACACTTAAGTCAGCAGCCTTTGATGGGTTCAATGCTTTGAACTCAAGGTTGATCGCATTTGCTGGATCGAATGCTGTGCGAATGTCATTATACACAAACACATCGATGATAATGTTTGTGTCGATAATTTGTGGGGTGAGTGTAATCTTATTGTCAACCGTGCGATCAAATGCTTCAGCCGGCAGCTCAATACCATTCGCATACACCTTGATTACGTTTTCAGCGGTGAAGCGCAAAGCAGCCTGCGCGGCAGAATCATCTTGTCCTTCAAGCACGGCAGCCGCAGAGTGGAATGCATAGCTATAATGCCGATACACCAAGACTTCCGGTGTTAGCTCATACAAGACAGCAGTAATCGAAGAGCTAATTGGCATGCGATTAGCTATGGTGCGTGTTTCAAGCGTGAACTTCGTGCCATCAGTACAGTTAGCAAAGAATGTCCGAACAGAGCCCACATCCTTGTAACGAATAGCAGCAACTGTTAAGCCGCCACCACCGCTAAAGCTGGAGATAGAAGCATATTGAGGTTTGATGATAGTTGCGGGTTGCTCAGGTGTTGAACCACGCTGAACCCAATCGGATAAGCCACCCACATGCTTAGTCAGCTTCGGTTGAAGCCCAGAGCGTGTGCTTGTCAGGGACATCTTACCACGGCATTTGTCAGTGATGATGCAATAGACAGGATCAGGCCGACGACCATCCGCCAAACGTTCGAGTGACCGTTTGCATGTGTCACATGTGTAGATGTTGATTTTGCTGATCGAGCTCATGCGTCTTATCCTAAGAGGTTTTGTGTATTTACATTTGCAATAGCCAGCGATAAACCGCTATTGAGTTGATCAATGTAAATCCACCTGCTTGCAACAGCAACCAATGTCTCCGTTCAACAATAAAAGCAACCAATGCTGTAACATTACTAGCCAACATCACAGCAAACCCATACGGTGAAAGCCAAGTGTTTGAGGCTAACATTGCACCCGCAATCAGTGATAGTATCACATTGATTGCGTCTAAAGGTTTTAGAGGGTCAGGTACTTTGGGGGAACATTTGCTGTTAGCCATACACCGTTTACCGATCGTTTAAATGTGAATCCATCCGAATGCATTTGCTTTGCATCTATCGTGAATACGACAGGCTTGCCATGCCGAGAGCCGGTTGCAATTGCTGTTGCATGATCGGCTGTCATATGCACATCATGACGATTCATGGGCTTTAGGCCTTGTGCATAGATGGAGTCAAGGAAACGAGTAGCGGTTCCGTGGTACAGCTTGTCAGGTGGTTCCAGCACCTCAAGATCGAGCTCAACTGCGATCGAATGACCTTGGTTGGCACGAATCTTTTTGCCAGCTTCATCAAATGAGAAGCGACGCTTGTCATTTTCTTCAACGACACGCTCAAGATCAGCTTTGGTGAAAACCATCTTGTGTTGTGCTGCCTTCTTGATCAGCTCCTCAACAGAGGCCCAACCTTCAGCATCCAACACGAGGCCGATCTCTTCCGGCTTGTGACGAAGCACTAGGCTGATGAACTTGCTCAGCCGAACATCAGGGTTATTTGCCATTTTTTGCACCTACTACAACACGGTTGTACTTGCGAAGCACAACGTCTACATCTTGGCATTGATACCCATCACCATTCTTGTAGTTGATCACCTTGACGCATTTGCCGTCAGGATCAACTTGCACCTCAGGGAGGTCCAAGTACATCAAGAACATGTAGGTAAGTGCCACAGCTGCAGCAGCAAAAAATCCAGTTGTAAGCGCTCCGCTAAACAACTGCCCCGTGCTGACGATGTGGTATGTTTTAGATTTCATGTTATCCACTTATTGTTAATTATGACATGAATCATTATATCACAGGCATCAAAGGAAGTAAACAGGCCAAGTTAAACCATTTTATTAAGAGTTCCCTTGGCCAGCTACTTTATTTTTTATTTGCTTCGATGAGGCCTTGAATGCCTTCAAAGATCACACCGAGAATAATGATGAAGCCGATAAAATGAAGAATGTCTTCAAAGATGAACTTGATGATCTCGAACATGGTTACACCGAGCTGTTGAGACCTTGAAGCAAGAACTGCTTCAATGTGCGGATTGTGCCGATGGTCATTTGAATGTCATCCAACGCATTGTGTGCACCACGTGCTGGATAGCCCATGGTTTCAAAGATCATATCTGACCGGGTCATGTACAGGAAGGCAAGGCTTATGCCGGCACTGTCAATCCGAATTGGGTCATACGTGAATGACATTTCAGCGGTAGCCATCAGCTGGTTTGTGAAGGCTTCATCAAAGTACACACGATGACCAAGCAGCACGACCTTGTCAGTACCGATCCACTTGAGGACTAGGCCACCGAGCAGCAGGGCAGCTTCTTGCTGAGACACGCCTTTGGCTTTCAGATGCTCACGAGAGATACCATGCACCTTTTCAGCACCATCATCCCATAGATACTTGCTGTCATCAAACTTGACTTCGCAGTATATGGATTCGACCTCTTCAAAGGTTTCGATGTTGAAGATTACCGCACCAAAGGAGATGCCTTGGTGCTTTTCAGCATAATGCGGAATGCTGTAGCCGGATGTTTCCCAGTCAATTGCCAGGCCGAACTTTGGTAGAGCTGGATGCTTTGCCATTTGGCTGTTCCCTTCGTTTGTCATAGCGGTCAGCAAGCTCGGCCGCGCAATAGTTAAAGCCCAGCGTAATGGCTAGGAGGATGAGGTAGATCACAAAGTAGGTCATATTGTGTCTTAATGGGAGAAAAGTAGGGGTACCAAATTGGTACCCCTATGCGGTACTAGGCAGCTTGGGGCTGATCTTCCGGGCGCATGGTCTTGATGAAAGCCACGAGGGAGTTGGCAACAGCATTTGCCTTCTCGAAGAGCTTGCCACGCAGGTACGGCGGGCCTTGCTCGAGGTCGTTCAGTGCGTATGCGAAGTCAACTTCGTAATCATAGCGCTTGGTACCCTTACCGCGGTTTGGGCCCAAAGACCAGATCAGGCGAGCAAAACGTTCTTTCAGCTCTTTGACATGATCTTCATAGTTGAAGATAGGGTGGTGTGATGCATTGTGATGCGAAGCGCTGTGGTGCTTTTGATTCATGATGTACTGTCTCGTAACAGAGTTAATCGGAGGGTTCCTGATTCGGTACCGAAGTACCGAACCATGATTTGAATTATATCAACTCTTTAAGACAGTGTATATTTTATGCCAGCTTAGGTTGTGGTAGACGGCCTACTGTTTCAAAGAAGCGCGGCTCCGGTCCTTCAAGGTGCTGCAGCATCTTCTCAATCAACGGGTTACGTACAATGTTCTTAGAGGCAAAGGTGCATACTGAGATTTCAGGTGTTGTTCCACCTAAGCGATCAGAAGCCCAGACTAAGCCATTCATCGGGATCTTCAAGTCAGACTGGCGTTCATCACCAGTGATGACCATCTTCGAATCATAGCCAAGGCGTGTTAAGAACATCTTCATCTGTTCTGGTGTAGTGTTCTGTGCTTCATCAAGTAGCAAGAATGACTTGTTCAAAGAACGACCGCGCATGAAGGCTAGTGGTAGCACCTCAATGCGGCCATAGGCTAAAAGCTCACGAGCCTTTGTGGGGCCGACATGATCTTCGATCGCATCAAACAGCGGCATGATGTAAGGATGAATCTTTTCGTTCATGTCACCTGGGAGATAACCGATGTCTTCGGTTGCAATGATAGGGCGTGTCAGAATTACTTTGTCAACCGTCTTGTCCAAGAGGGCTTCGAGTGCCAGAGCTACAGCAACATACGTCTTACCGGTACCTGCAGGGCCGAGGCCAAAGGTAATAGTAGACTCCCGAATCATTGACATGTAATACTCTTGCGCGCTATTTTTTGGTTTTAGCTCTTTAACATAAATGCTTTCAGCTTTATCAGCGCCTGTGTAACGTTTGCGACCCATATAGTGAGAACCTTCCTTAGGTGAGTACGGCGGCTATGCCGCCAAGTAAAAAGGCTCCTAACAGTCTTTCGACCGTAAGGAGCCTAATTGGTGAGACTGAGCAATTGCTTGCTTAGTCGTTTGATTCGCGGCTTGTAGCCCATTTGATCCAAGCGATGTTCTCTTGCGTTGGGTTAGCATAAGTGTAGAGTAGATCCTTGTCCTTGATGGCCAATAGTTCTTGCATCTTCTGTGCTAACGCAACTGCGTCGCTTGGTTGTAGGTTACGAATAGTGTCAAGCAGCTCTTTCGAGGTTGATGTGAACGGGTCAAAGAAGTTGTTCTCTTTGTAGAAGCTTCCGTTCTTAAAAAACTCAAGTAAGCGTGCTAACACGATTGCTTGGAAGGTGTCGCCAACCTTGCCAAAGCGAACGATGTTCGCAAGGGACAAAGTCACGTTTGGATCAACGCGTCCTTCCTGCAATGCCGGTTTTACAATGTCATATAGCTTCATGTGATAATCCTTACCAAGGGAATGAATCAATGATCCATTCCGTATGGGTCTATTTAATGATGTTACGCTTCAGACCACGGATCTTTCACGAGATCACACAACCCGTACTTTAACGCTTCTTTGGCTGTGATCCACTTATCTGTGTTCCCTAACAAGACATCCTTAACCTGCTTTTCAGTCATCTTCGTGGTGCGTACAAAGTGCTGAATAAACTTATCGTGCAGCTGGTCATGATGCTTGCGGTGAGCCACAAACTCATGGTATTTTGCCTCCATCCAGTCACTAAACTGGTGAGTCATAATATATGCATTGCGGCTCATTACCCGCATACCGGGTGTACCGCTAGTGAAGATAATAGAACCCATAGAGCAAACTGAGCCGATAGCAACAGTTTGAATTGGGAGGCGGCTTGCTTCCATCAGATCGACAATGCCGAAGCCATGATAGACACTACCACCCGGTGAGTTGATGAAAATTGTTAGCGGCTGATCATCTGACAACACACAGTTGGCTTTAATCAAAAATTCGCTCAATTCCTTTGATGACTCAGGAGAAACATCATCAAAAAACATAAACACACCCAATGAATTCAACGATGTGACATCCATTGGTGATAGCTGCATGAC
>ERZ1034365.391-NODE-391-length-24342-cov-6.073934_pt1 | contig 24342 bp, 28 predicted proteins | sample MGYA00520615_ERZ1034365 | MGnify/ENA primary metagenome ERZ1034365 (study PRJEB33736, sample SAMEA104284505) | Azolla filiculoides | biome: Urban; feature: Water surface; material: Ditch water | place: Netherlands | collected 2015-10-28 | depth 0-0.1 m ...
GGGCGGCTAAGCCCTATGATCCAAACCTTCTCTATGATTGATGTTGGTGGCAAACAGCCTACCAACCGTATTGCTGTGGCCACGGGACTCATCCGCGTTGGCGCTTCGGCATTTGCCCTGATCCGTGACCGCCAACTGCCTAAAGGCGATGTCCTTATGCTTGCAGAAGTTGCCGGTATCCAGGGGGCCAAAAACGCCAGTCAACTGATGCCGCTCTGCCACCCTATGGGCTTGGATCATGTGCGTGTCACTACCGAATTGGACGAAGCAGCGGCGACCGTTCGTGTTTACTGCACAGCCCGCACCTGCGCTAAGACCGGCGTTGAAATGGAAGCACTGGCTGGCGTGAATGCGGCACTACTCACAGTCTGGGATCTCACCAAAATGGTAGAACCGGATCTCTGCATCTCCGACATCCGGCTGCTGGCTAAAGTCGGCGGCAAATCCGGTTGCTGGCTTAACCCTGAAACAGCTCTAATTCCGAGCTGGGTGATTGATCTGGTGAACCCCGCCGTCAAACCTTTACTCGCCGGGATTCAGACCGAAGTGATTGTGCTGAGCGATCGTGCATCGAGCGGGGTCTATGAAGACAAATCCGGTCCTATAGCCCGAGACTTGCTGATGGCGCTGGGTGCGGATGTACACGCTGTGTCAGTCATACCCGACGAACCCGCAGAACTTCAAGCAAAAATCAAAGCGATCAAGGCGACGGGTAAAACTCGCCTCATCATCACCTCTGGCGGTACAGGTGTTTCTGGCCGCGATAGCACCCCGGAAGCGGTCGCAGCAATCGCCGATAAGCTCATTCCTGGTATCGGGGAATTGCTGAGAGCATCTGGCGCAGCATTCACGCCGTTAAGCTGGAGCAGTCGCTCTATTGGTGCCACGTTGGGCAACGTTCTTGTTGTCACACTGCCCGGTAGCCCCAAAGCGGTTAAAGAAGGTCTGGATGTTTTAGGCCCACTCATGAAACACCTGTTAACCATCATTCAGGATATCCGCTAATGATTGCTTATCTTGATGCGCTGAAGATCATTCAGAATGCATCAACAACCCCTGTTGCTGCGCGCGTTAAAACATCAGATGCCTTGAATCAAGTGCTGGCTGAAGATTTTAAAGCACCATTTGCACTCCCCCGCTTCGATAACTCCAGCATGGATGGCTTTGCACTCCGTGCTGAAGACACGCTCACTGCGAGTGCTGAAGCACCTTTGACACTTCCCGTGCTTCGGGCACAGGCTGCTGGCGATGCCGCAGGGTGTAATCAGCCCGGCCAGACCATTGAGATCATGACCGGCGCCGCCATGCCACAGCAGGCCGATGCAGTGATTCCGATCGAGAACGTCACTACCCATTGTGATTCGCAGGGCCATGTCACGCACATCACGCTGACCAGCCCCATCCCACTGCACGACAATGTTCGATTTGCAGGAGAAGACTTTACTGCTGGCCAGCATCTAATCTGTGCCGGCACCCGTATCACCCCCGCCCATATCGCCATTCTTTATGGAACGGGCACTACCCATATCAATGTAGTGTCACCACCTTCGGTGAGCATTTTTACGACAGGCAAAGAAGTTTCAGACGATTACGATCAGCCATTAGGCCCATCTCAAATCTATAACTCGAACACGCCCTATCTGATTGCTGAATTACAGACGATTGGCATTCCGGCCATTTGTGCCGGACACATCGGTGACGACGAAGACAAATTCCGTGCCATGTTAGCTGCACAGAAGGATGCACGAATTCTTGTTAGCTCCGGTGCTGTCTCCAAAGGCAAGTGGGACTTTATTCCTGCGGTGCTTGAAGAAATGGGCGCTGAAATTCTCTTCCACCGCGTGGCGATCAAGCCCGGGAAACCTGTTTTGTTTGCCCGCTTTCCGGATGGCCGTTACTTCTTCGGGTTACCTGGCAATCCCATTTCAGCCGCAATCGGTCTACGCTGCTTCATGATGCCCTTGCTACGCCGACTACTGGGCCTGGCTGATGAAGTTCCCGCTTTTGCACGACTGACAACGTCTTACACCAAGAAGGGTTCGCTGCGGCTATTCCTCAAAGCTAAAACGCAAGTAACTGCCGAGGGAACCGCTGAGATTGAACTACTCGCCGGACAAGAGTCATTCAAGATTGCCCCACTACTCCATACCAATGCGTGGGCCATTCTCGATGAAACCGCAACAACCTATCCTGCTGGCCAGCCCATCATGTTTTATCCAACGCAGCTGCTCGGCTAAACCCTACCGACGACCATGCGCTACGCCCGGCAACGCATACTCCCTGAAATCGGTGACGCCGGTCAGGCCGCATTATCTGCCGCACGCATTCTCGTTATTGGCGCTGGTGGACTCGGCTCACCGGCGCTTCTTTACTTAACGGCCGCTGGTGTTGGGCTCAAAGAAGCCGGCGGATGCATTGGCATTATCGATGATGACAACGTTGATCTGAGCAATCTGCAACGTCAGATCCTATTTACCGAATCTGATGAAGGCAATGCAAAAAGTCTGGTTGCCGCTGCCCGCTTACAGTTACTCAACAGCGACACGGAACTAAAGGTATTTCAGACAAGACTGTCGAGTGAGAATGCACTAGATATCTTTAGCGATTTCGACATCGTCATTGACGGGTCTGACAACTTCGACACCAAATACCTCATCAACGATGCCGCTGTTCGGGTGGGTATACCCGTCGTCTACGGATCCATTCTCGGTTTCGAAGGCCAGGTGGCTGTTTTCTGGGGCAAAGAAGGCCCCTGCTACCGTTGTCTTTACCCAGAACAACCTGAGTCACATGTGCCTAACTGTGCCGAAGCCGGTACGCTAGGCGGCATTGCCGGCATGATTGGCACCATCCAGGCTGTTGAGGCGTGCAAGCTCGCCCTTGGGCAACCACACTGCCAGTCTCATGGACTAGAGCCGCTCATCGGTAAACTCTTTCTCACCGACGCACGCCATTGGGATACAAGAACACTCGACGTCAGCAAACGCACAGATTGCCCCGTCTGCAGCCGCCCGCCTGAGCAGATAACCTTACCGCAAGCCAAACCGCAACAATGCGCATCCTCACCTGCTGCCATGGATCTCAATGACCTTCAGGGACTCTTTGAGTCTGGCATACCATTTACACTTGTTGATGTACGTGAACCCCATGAATGGGAAAGCGGCCACATCGAAGGGGCTCTGCATATCCCGTTAGGCAAACTTCTCGTTGCTCCGGAAGTGCTAGATACGCTAAACCGTCTGGAACCCATCGTTGTCTACTGCCAGCATGGCATCCGGAGCGCCCGTGCAGTGGCCTATCTGCGTCAACATGACTACGATGCTTTCAATCTTGTGGTTGATTGGTCACGAATCAATGACTTTTGACATCGCGCTCCTAGCTGGAGCGTTTCTGGTCGTTGCGGTTCTATACTCATCGGTAGGCCATGCTGGCGCCACAGGTTATCTGGCCGTCATGGCGATTGCCGGCATGTCGCCTTCGTTAATGAAGCCAACCGCTCTAACGCTCAACATTATTGTGGCCACGATTGCCACCTACAAATATTACAAACGCGGTGCATTCTCCTGGCAGCTATTCCTTCCGCTGGTTATTGCCTCCTTTCCTTTCGCCTATTTGGGTGGCCGCATTACCCTGCCGCCTGAGTATTACAAACCATTGGTAGGGCTATTTCTGCTTTATGCCGCGTGGCGAGCATTGGCGACGTCTAAAAAGGGTCCCGACTACGAGATCAAACCTGTTTCTTGGCCGGTGCTCATTGCCAGCGGCGCAGCCCTCGGTTTTTTATCTGGACTAACAGGCGTTGGCGGTGGTGTTTTCCTTAGCCCACTAATGTTGCTAATGCACTGGGCGCCGCTCCGTGTTATCTCCGGGGTTGCTGCTGCATTCATTCTCGTTAATTCACTATCCGGCTTAGCCGGCCTCCTTTCTAAAGGTATTCTCATAGCACCGGGGCTGCCCTGGTGGGCATTGACTGTTCTTATTGGCGGATTTATCGGCGCGGAATATGGAAGTGGCCGATTCAAGCCCAATACCATTCAAAGACTTTTAGCTGTTACGTTACTTATAGCGGGCATTAAACTAACCTCAAGCATTTTCCTTTAATATGTCTTAGTGACGTGGCTGTCTAATTACAAATCGGGAGGCTCAAAATGCATCGCATCAGATCTCTAATCTGCCTGACCATGATTTTTATTGCGTATCCGGCTTTCGCTCAAACCAGTTCAGCACCAGGGCTCGATGACACGTCAATTTTGCGGCCAAAAGGTTTCAAGCCGTCATACCCTGCCAATAAGGCAGCCGCAAATCGTGGCAAGGCGTTATTTAACGATACGAAACTTTCGACGAATGGCAGAGCCTGCGCTCAATGCCATGCTGATGCAGATAGTTTTGGCCCTAGATTCAAAACCCCGTATCCTCACGCCGCCATGAACAGTAAGGCACGATTTGGCGTTGATCGCATGAACCTCGACGAGGTCATTCAGGTTTGTATGCAAGGACCGATGAAAAACATACCGCTTGAATGGGGTTCGCCCGAGCAAGTTGATTTAACAACTTACCTGCTCAAGGTGCAATCATCGGGGCAGATGTAACGTAATGCTCAGAGCGTCTTAAGTCATATCCTGGGCCATTCGACCCAGGGATATTCAGGCAAACCATCTCGCCAAGTCTGGTGTGGTTCACCTTGGATGAGTGGCTGCAAATACGTTAGCGCATCCGCTGTTACTCCATAAGCACACTGATCAATCCAATCCAGTGGAAATGCACGTTCACGGTTAGCAATATCAGCTAACCATACCGAATCGCAATGCCATGCATAAGGTTCGTTAGCATCGCGGACGATATTAACCATCACCCCGCTCTGCCCTTCTTGAGCAAGCTGAACGGCATGAGTGGCAACCGCTTCTGCCTGCTCAATATCGGTAGCACTCGCTAGATGTCGGGCAGCGCGCTGCAGATAATCTGGCACAGCCACGTGCACCTTGACCGACAACTTCTCCCGCAATAACTGCGCCACTGCAAAACCTGCCCCACCGAGCTGTTCATGTCCATAACGCGCGACCGCATTCTGCTGTGCATAGAACTGGCCATCTGCGGTGCGAATACCCTCAGACACCACACAGACACAGGCATTATGTTTGGTAAAACTGGCTTGAACTGCCGCAACAAAGCGCTCCGGATCAAACATAACCTCAGGAAAAAGGATCAGCGGTGATGCCATCTGCGTTGGTAACCGGGCAACAGCACCGCAAGTCGCCAGCCAACCTGTATGACGCCCCATGACTTCCAGGATAAAAACACTGGGTTTGGTTGCCATAGCACAGTGATCTCGTGCCGCTTCCATCAGCGATACCGAGAGATACTTTAATGCCGAGCCAAAGCCCGGCGATGTATCTGTACCCTCTAGGTCATTGTCGATGGTCTTGGGTAAACCGATCACGCTGAGGCCTAATGTAAACCGATCACTAAGCTCGACCAACTTTGCAGCGGTATCCATCGAACCATTACCGCCGTTGACGTAAATTGTGCCGATCTGATGACTGATAAGCACATCACGTACCCGATGCCATTGTTCAGGATTATCCGCATAACTGGCGAGCAATGTCCGCCCAGATCCAAGCCCGCCACCCGGCAATTGACTGAGTGCTAATCGCATTGACTCTGGCAATGCCGACGCATCGACCAGTTGGTTATTAATCAGACCGGATAAACCGTGCTCAGCTGCAAACAATCGTCCTTCTGATGCATTCCGATGCGATTTGATCAGCGCCGCAGCTGTGGCACCAATCACGGCCGTTACACCGCCCGACTGGAAATAGAGTGCGTTCTTCATGACAGCATTAAAACAGATCGGGCGCCAGATTGGCAGTGCCAACCGGGCGCCCGATCACTGGAGTCGACTGAATTAGTTCAGTGCGCCCAGTACACGTGCGGTAATTTCATCAACGCTACCGACGCCAGCCACCTTAGCCACTTTTGGTGCAGCGGCATCACCAGCATTCTTCCAGTTTGAATAGAAGGTCACCAGTGGCTTAGTTTGGCTGTGATAGATGTCCAGACGATGACGTACAGTTTCTTCTTTGTCATCTTCACGCTGGATAAGGTCTTCACCGGTCACGTCATCTTTACCAGCCACTTTAGGTGGGTTGTAAGTGATGTGATAGGTACGACCCGAAGCCAGATGCACACGACGGCCGGCCATACGATCAATGATGTCCTGATCTGGCACATCGATTTCCAGAACGATATCTAGTGGCACGCCCGCTTCTTTCATGGCTTCTGCCTGCGGAATCGTGCGTGGGAAACCATCGAACAGGTAACCGTTCTTGCAGTCGGCTTCTTTCAGGCGCTCTTTCACCATACCGATGATCACGGCATCCGGCACCAGACCGCCCGAATCCATATGCTTCTTGGCTTCCATACCCAATGGGGTACCGGCCTTAACCTGGGCACGCAGCATATCGCCGGTTGAGATTTGTGGAATACCGAATTTTTCACAGATAAATTTGGCCTGGGTGCCCTTACCAGCGCCCGGAGCGCCCAACAGAATGAGTTTCATCGGTATCCTCGATTAGAAAGTATTGATGGTGAAAGTGTGAAACATGTACCTTGCTAAAAACTTACGATAATTACGGCTGAGGGTCAATGCGCAGCGCAGCGAAGTGCTCGGCAAATACCTGTTGGGCGCGTATTGCATCATCTGGGGTATCTACCCCGGCTGGCGGTAATGTTTCTGTTACCGCCACGCTAATACGATAGCCGTGCCATAGCGCTCGCAACTGCTCCAGAGCCTCTATGGACTCCAAAGGGCTCGGCGCCAAGCTGGCGTAATCCCGTAAGAAGCGGCGACGATAGGCGTAAAGCCCGATATGTCGATAACAGGCATAGCCACTTGCAGGCAGCGCTTGTGGCTGATTTCCCTGTTGCCAGGACGGGCTGAAATCATCACGGGCAAAAGGAATAGGCGCTCGTGAAAAGTACAACGCATCGGCATTAGCCTTCATGACGACTTTGCAGATATTCGGGTTAAAGAGTTCTGCTGCGTCATGTATCGCATGGGCAAGCGTTGCCATATCGGCACCGGAATCCACCAGTTGATGGGCTGCCTGATCAATCAGCTCGGGCGGAATAAAAGGCTCATCCCCCTGCACGTTCACCACCACGGTTTCATCTGCCCAGCCAAAGTGATCACACACTTCGGCAATGCGATCTGTACCACTCGGGTGGTCTTCGCGGGTCATGCAGACATCAAACCCAGCTTCCCGAACGGCATCCCGTACATCACGGCTATCCGTTGCCACCACAATCGTATCTGCACCTGATCTCTGCGCCCGTTCGCAAACTCGAACGACCATCGGCTTACCGCCCAGATCAAGCAGCGGCTTGTCCGGCAACCGGCTAGATTTAAGTCGAGCCGGAATCACCACGCGGAATGTCACGTAACTCACCTCCGGCTCCTAGCTTTAGCCTTGCTGGCCGTTCAGGCTGCGGGCTTCGTCCTGCATCATGATGGGAATGCCATCACGAACGGGATAAGCCAGCTGGCAGGGCTTGCAAATGAGTTCCTGTGCGGATTTATCAAAGTCCAGCTTGCCTTTGCAGACAGGGCAAACGAGTATTTCTAACAGACGCGGATCCATTTAACGACTCTCTATCGTAGACGCAGCACTATGATCACTCAGCCATTCGGCCAGCGGTAATACCGGGGAAAAGCGGGCACTGACGGGTACGGCAAACCAGTTGTCGTGTCCGTCAGCAAAGTGTTGGCATTTTACTGCATCCTTCTCCGTCATCATCACCGGCAAACGTGAAGACGTAATATCTTTCGGCTGAAAATCATGGTGATCCGGAAAACGACGCCCCTCTACTTTGATCCCCGCATTGCGCAACATATTGAAAAAACGCTCGGGATGACCAATACCGGCAATAGCGACGACCGATTGGCCCGCAAAGTCTTTTAGCGGCGATTTACGCTCTGGCTGATTCAAGACATAAACGGTATCTGGCACCAGCGACATTTCAAAACGGGGCACAACAGGCCAGCCCGATTGGTCCGGGTTTCCCTGAATAATCACACCCTGCACTAATGGCCCCGTCAATCGAGTCAATGGCTCACGCAGGGGCCCCAGGGGTAACAGATGACCATTACCCACCCCGCGTTGATCAAAAACCACGACTTCTAAATCCCGTGCCAGACTCAGATGTTGTAATCCATCATCCGCAATGAGAATGTTGACGCCGGGGTTCGCTGCCAGTAAAGCCCGACCAGCTTCTGCACGCTTTTCACCTACAAATACAGGAAAGCCTTGCTGAGCGTACAAAAGCGGTTCATCACCGACATATTGAGGACTATCACCTATGCCCACGGCTCTAACACCCGGCACTTTACGGCCATAGCCGCGGCTTATAATCCCCGGCCGCCAACCCAGATCTTTAAGCTGCTGGGCTAACGAAAGCGCCACCGGTGTCTTGCCCGCGCCCCCGACAATCAAATTGCCAACCACCAGCACCGGTACAGGCAAGCGTACTTGCTTCAAGACGCCCCATAAATAGAGTTGACGTCGCACTAGGACCGCTAAACCGTAGACCCATGACAAAAGCCTAAGCAAACCGGTTTGCAATTGGCCCAATCGGGCAAGGCCATACCAGCTGGCCTCAATCTCCTGAGGCCTCAAAATCATGAGCCGCTGCGTGTCGTAAATGAGATCTGTGACAGATCAGCCTGATGTGCCGCCTGCATGACATCGATCACACTCTGATGCGTGGCTTTAGCATCGGCATTAATGGAAACAACAGGCGGCTTGGCTCCTGCACTACGTTTTGCTGTGGCCGCCTTCAGAGCAGCCGCTACTGCATCAACGCTGGGTCGGGCCATGCTCTGGCCATCGATAACCACGGTGCCGCCCGCAGTCACCGAAACGCTAATTTCGTCCGGCGGCGTGGCATTATTTGCAGCTGCCGTCGGCAAATCAATTTCGATTCCCGAAACCTTGTTGTAGGTTGTTGTCATCATTAGAAAAATGATGATGACTAATAACACATCGATAAAGGGAATCAGGTTGATTTCGGGCTCGTCGCGCCCGCTACCCCGGCGAAAGTTCATAAAACGCTCCGCCGCTTAATTGCGCTCGCCATGGACGACTTCAACCAGCTTGATCGCCTGTTGCTCCATATCGACCACAAACTTGTCGATCAAGGCACGGAAGTGACGCCAGAAGATTAAGGCGGGAATAGCAATCAACAAACCGAAAGTAGTGTTGTAAAGCGCGACCGAAATACCATAGGCCAATTGTTGCGGGTTACCGGTAACCGGAGACTGCGCTCCGAAAATGTCGATCATGCCTACCAGCGTTCCCAACAAACCCAGCAAGGGGGCAATTGAAGCGATCGTACCTAAAGTCGTTAAGTAACGTTCTAGCTGGCTGTAGACCATGCGCCCGGACTCTTCAATGGCTTCTCGCATTACTTCTCGGCTACTGTTCTGATTACGAATCCCGGCCGCCAACACACGTCCCAGCGGGGAGCCTTCTTCCAGAGCATTTAACCGGACAGCATCGTATCCGCCGTTCGCCAGGCTAGCAATTACACTCTGCAACAAACCCACCGGCAACACCTTGGCTCGCTGTAACGAATACAAACGTTCGATAATTAGCGCAAGAGCAATGACAGAGGCAATGAGTAGCGGCCAGATCGGCCAACCGGCAGCTTGAATGATGGCAAACACGTTATTCCAGACCTGCAGAATTCAAAGTTGAAGTGTAGCTAGCCCCCCCACTTTGAGCAAGCCATTCCCAGCATTTCAATGAGTTATAGGCACACTATTGTTATCCACAAATTTAGTGGATAAGTTTGTGGATAGACTGTCATAAAAGTGTCTAAGTCGAGCAGACAAAGGTAGTTGTCTTACACTGCTCAAAAAAAAGGCTTTTTTACCTTTTTTCATATTTTTCAATTGGTTACATAGATTTAATTGGGTTGCAGCGGGTTAGTCAGAGCCAACGCCTTATTCCCAGAGGGTTCGCCGCAGTGCGGTGGAGAAAATCAGCCTATGTCAAGTGAATTCTGATCAATTTTTTAATGATAGCGGTATTGAATTCACTAATGGAGAAATCCTAATCAAGGTAAAGTACGCCGTATGGTTACGAATACGCTTTTTGACGAAGCTGCGCCATCTTTAGAAGCGCCTGTGATGTCGGTTTCCGACCTCAATGCAGCCGTACGCGCCCAACTTGAGAGTCGGTTTCCCTTGCTGTGGGTTGAAGGAGAGATTGCCCAGCTCACGATCGCCAGTTCCGGCCATATGTACTTCAGCCTTAAAGATGCTGGCGCGCAGGTACGTTGCGCCCTCTTCCGCACCCGTGCAGCCCGCCTGGGTTGGCAACCCCGACAAGGCGACAAAGTTCGTGCCCGAGTCCAGGTAACCCTGTACGAAGCCCGAGGTGAATTTCAGCTGACGGTAGAAACCCTGGTTAAGGGTGGCCTCGGTGCCTTGTATGAGCGGTTTATACGTCTTAAAACCGAACTGGAAGCTGCAGGCCTATTTGACCCTGCCCGCAAACAGCCCTTACCAGCATTCCCACGCACGATTGGCATTATTACCAGCCCACAGGCAGCCGCCTTGCATGATGTCATGACGACATTATCGCGCCGGGCGCCTTATGCCAAATTGATTCTTTATCCAACGCTCGTACAGGGTTCAGAAGCCACTGGCCAGATTGTTCAGGCTATTGAAAATGCCAATAGTCATGGCGCATCTGATGTACTGCTGCTATGCCGTGGTGGTGGATCGCTCGAAGACTTATGGAGTTTCAATGAGGCTGCAGTAGTGCGCGCCATTGCAGCTAGCCATTTGCCGATCATCGCTGGTATTGGTCACGAAACAGACACGACATTAGCCGACCTGGCCGCTGATGTCCGGGCGCCTACCCCTACGGCCGCAGCAGAACTTATTGCCCCCGACAAATCCCGGCTCCTTGCGCTTATTGATACCAATCACCAGCGTTTGCATCAATTGGTGATGCGACGTATTAATGAGGCAGGAATGAAGCTGGATGGTTATGCCGCACGCCTGCGCAGCCCGGCGGCATTACTGGATCGCCAGCAAGATCGCTTGAATCAGTACCAGACCCGCCTAACCCTATGGTCGCAACGTGCGCTGGAACGTGAACAAAGGCGCCTGAGCGAACTAGGATTGCGGCTGCAGGCGCTAGATCCTAATCAACCCCTGAAACGTGGCTACGCGCTCGTAACCGATGCTCAGGGCCATTTAGTAGATAGCATCAACAAAGCCCCTGTCCATTCACAAGTCCAGTTACGCTTAGCCGATGGCCTGTTACAGGCCAGCATCAATGCTGCCCAGCCGGATGCCTGACACCAATCTTTAGGCAAGGCTTGCAGGCAACCGCCGCTCTGTCTAGAATCAAACATTAAACCTAAAAATCCCCCAACCCGGAGAACTATCATGGCCTTTGAATTGCCAGCACTGCCGTTCGCAAAGAACGCCCTCGCCCCACACATGTCGGAAGAAACGTTCGACTATCACTATGCCAAGCACCACCAGGCCTACGTGACCAATCTGAATAACCTGATTCCAGGCACCGAGTATGAAACACTCAGCCTGGAAGATATCGTCAAGAAGGCACCTGCTGGTGGCGTTTACAACAATGCCGCTCAAGTGTGGAACCACACCTTCTTCTGGAACTGCCTATCGCCTAACGGTGGCGGTGCTCCGACTGGCGCACTGGCTGATGCCATTAACAAAAAATGGGGCTCGTTTGACGAGTTCAAAAAGGCATTCCAGACTTCGGCTGTTGGTAACTTTGGTTCTGGCTGGACTTGGCTTGTTAAAAAGGCCGATGGTAGCGTCGACATCGTTAACATGGGCGCTGCTGGCACCCCGCTGACTACTGGCGACAAAGCTTTGCTGACTGTTGACGTATGGGAACATGCCTATTACATCGACTATCGCAACCTGCGTCCAAAGTTCGTTGAGACATTCCTCGACAAACTGGCCAACTGGAAGTTTGCTGAAGCCAACTTCGCCTAATTGGTCTAGGCTGCACAATGAGAACCCGGCTACGGCCGGGTTTTCTTTTTAATGCATGCAGAAGACTTCCGTGACCTGAACCGTTTGTCCCGGATAGCGCGACAAACTAAAAACGGCGCGTCTGGCCCAGAGCCTTTCAGGAGCATTGGCGCCAATCTGCACCATCGTCATACGGTACAAAGGATGACGGGTGTCGAGAAAAGCCCATTCGCGCTGACGGCGTACGAAGCCTCTGCGCGTGAACAATAGCGTCCCCAAGGCTTGCCGACCTAATTGCTTGAACATGATAGAAAGCGGCCCCCGTGGGATGGCTGGTAAAACGGAATGCGCTACGACCAAGGGCTTTTGATCTGTTCCTGATAAAACTACGGCACGCACTACCGCCAGAGGAAAACGCCCTTCACTTTCGTCGTTATAAGGTTGCCCAAGCGCCTGTTGCAACACACGCACGTCAATATTTCCAAAATGCTTCTGCAAACGACGCGTTAAAGAACCAGGCTCCAGCAACCAGGGACGCAAGGTCTCAGGCGGTTTAAGTGCTTTACCTAAAGGATGCCAATGGCTCCCCCGGGCATAACCTGTCAAACGTCTGGATCGGTTACGGTTCTCCCGCATAGCCATCTCAATATTCGCCCTGCGGCGCCTTTTCAAGACCAACCACCTGGCTACCTGCAACAACACCATGTTTGGCAAACCAGCCACGATTGGCTTCCAGGGCATAGGTGGCATTGCGTTGGGTGCAATGATTTGTCTCTGTTTGCGGTGCCATGTCTTCGATATTAATCACCTGACCCTGAGCATCAATGAATGCCACCGAAAGCGGTATTTTGGTATTTTTCATCCACATGCAAAAGTAGGCAGGCGCCGGATACACAAACAGCATGCCACGCGATTCAGGCATCGAGGGGCGATTCATTAACCCCAGAGAACGCTGCGCTTTATTACTGGCGACCTCCACATCGAGGCTGGCCGATCCTAAGGTTAAGCGGATGATGGGCAAGGTTGCGCCCTGCACAGTGATTGCCATGGCCATGATGGCACCAGCAATCATGAAAGAACGATTCACGAACTTCATACATCACTCCCATTGAGCTGTGCAACCGAAACCTCAGAAGACTGACCCAATGCCAGCGGCATCCCATCTTTCAGTTCGAGCAATCTGATGCCCCCTACCGAAATACGTACCAACCGGAGTACCGGTAATCCAACGGCCGCACACATGCGTTTCACCTGACGATTACGTCCTTCAGTTAGGGTCACTGCCAACCAGGCCGTAGGGATTGATTTCCGAAAGCGGATCGGTGGGTTTCTAGGCCATAGAAAACGCGCCTCGACATCCTCTGGAAGAAGCTCAACACCACAAGGGCGTGTGGGTCCATCATTCAGAACTGGACCCGCGCGTAAATGATCCAGCGCTGCTTCATCTGGAACACCTTCAACCTGTGCCCAATAACATTTGGGCAGCTTGTGCCGCGGCTCGGTAATACGCGATTGCAACGCCCCGTTATCAGTTAAAAGCAACAAGCCTTCGCTATCGGCATCAAGTCGCCCTGCGACGCGAAATTCGGGAAGTTGCAGATAGTCCGACAACCCCTGCCAGCGCCCATCCGGGGTAAATTGGGATACCACGCCATACGGCTTATTAAAGGCAACAAGTGACAAAGCGCTTCTCTATGAAATCGGTATCAAGAAAAAGCCCCGCTGATGAAACACCGCAGGGCTTTTAATCAGTGCTGAAAAAAGCTCAGCAATGCATGGCTTAAATAGCCTGGTCATCAACCTCGCCAGTACGAATTCGCACAACTTGATCCACAGGCAGAACGAAAATCTTGCCATCGCCAATTTTGCCGGTACGTGCAGACTTGATGATCGACTCCAGAACAGCCTCTACGCGGTCATCTTGTACAACAACCTCTAGGCGTACCTTAGGCAGGAAATCAACAACATACTCTGCGCCGCGATATAGCTCTGTGTGACCCTTCTGGCGACCAAAACCACGAACTTCTGTAACGGTCAGGCCGGTAACGCCAATTTCTGAGAGGCCTTCACGAACTTCGTCGAGTTTAAACGGCTTGATAATGGCTACGATCTGCTTCATGAGAACTCCATGCGGTCAAAGACAAATTCAATAGGTGATAGCTTACCACTCATCGGCATAGCGGTTGGTAATTGGATAGCGCCAATCTTTACCAAAACCCCGGCGAGTTAACCGAATGCCAACAGGGGACTGGCGCCGTTTGTATTCTGAAATACGTAAAAGGCGGACGACACGGCGTACATCTTCCTCACGATAGCCTTGCGCAACGATGTCACGCGGACTGATATCCTGCTCCATATAAGCTGTAACAATGCCGTCCAGCACTTCATAGGGTGGCAGAGAATCCTGGTCTGTCTGATCGGGTCTCAATTCGGCCGAAGGCGGTCTTTCAATAATCCGCCACGGAATAACCTCCTGCTCGCGGTTAATCCAGCGACAAACCTCAAATACCTTGGTTTTAAGCAAATCCTTCAACACCGCAAACCCACCGGCCATATCGCCATACAGCGTGCAATAACCAACCGCCATTTCAGATTTGTTGCCTGTCGTTAGTACCAGCCAGCCACTTTTATTCGAGAGCGCCATCAGCAAATTGCCGCGAATTCGCGCCTGCAGGTTTTCTTCTGTCGTATCAGCCGCTTTGCCCACGAAATATGGGGCCAACATTTGCTCATAAGTCTGCATGGCGGGCTGGATATCCAGCAATTCACCTTTAACACCCAGGTTGGCACAAAGCGCCCAGGAGTCATCGATACTCATCTGGGCAGTATAGGGAGACGGCATAATAATCGGGCGAACGCGATCTGCCCCTAGGGCATCGACCGCCACACATAGCGTCAGGGCTGAATCAATGCCGCCGGACAAACCCAGATAGGCACCGGCGAAACCATTCTTGGCAAAATAATCACGAACCCCCATTACCATCGCTTGGTAAATCTGGGCATTCAATTCAGCAGGTGGAGACAATGGCTCTTGCGTTTGCCATTCGCCTGCATCATTTAAATCAGCATAAGCAAGCGCCTCGACAAACTGGGGCAATTGCAAAATCGTTTGGCCATCCGTAGCGATAATGCATGAGGCACCATCAAACACTAGCTCGTCCTGACCACCAACCAGATTGCAATAAATAATCGAGAGCCCGGTCTCGGCGACACGTTGCGACAGAATGCTCTGACGATCAACGGTTTTATCCAGATGATACGGAGAGGCGTTAAGGACCAGAAGCACTTCCGCGCCTGCAGCTTTAGCCGCTTGGGCTGGTTCAGCAAACCAGATATCTTCACAAATCGCTAAACCGAAGCGAACGCCCGCATGATCAAAAACAAATGTTTCTGAACCCGCGGTGAAATAACGCAACTCATCAAACACTTCGTATTGCGGCAGATGCTGTTTACGATGAGTACCGATGCGTTTGCCCTGATACAGAACGCTGGCCGCGTTGTAATAATGCGCGCCCGCCTGCTCAGGATGACCAACCACAATCGCGATATCCAGATCCGTAGTTTCGCGAGCTAGCGCAACCAGGGCAAGATCCACCGAACGATAAAAATCCGGACGCAGCAGCAGATCCTCGGGCGGATAACCACACAGACTCAATTCAGGCGTCAGCAGAACATCAGCACCTTCAGTGACTGCCCGATTTGCCTGTTCCACGATATGCCGAACATTGCCGACCAGATCGCCAAGCACTACATTCATCTGAGCAACTGCAACCCGCACACTCTACCCCTGCACCTGAACAATATTTATCAAAAAAATAGCCCTGAGCTCACTCAGGGCTATTGTATGCCTAACGGCTAAGACTTACTTGCCAGCCTTGGCACGGGCTACACCCGAAGTGATTTCGGCTTTTGCAGCAGCTGCATCTTTCCAGCCCTTAACCTTAACCCACTTGCCAGCTTCCAGATCTTTGTAATGCTCGAAGAAGTGAGTGATTTGCTTGATCAGCAGTTCAGGCAGGTCGTCAGTGCTTTGAACCTTGTCGTAGATACCAGTCAGCTTGGAAACTGGCACAGCGACCAGTTTGGCATCTTCACCGGCTTCATCTTCCATAGCCAGCATACCGATGGTACGGCAACGGATAACGACACCTGGTGGCAGCGGGTATGGCGACACAACCAGCACGTCAACCGGGTCACCATCTTCCGACAGGGTCGAAGGGATGAAACCATAGTTACAAGGATAGTGCATTGGTGTGGCAATGAAACGATCCACAAACACTGCGCCCGAATCTTTATCCAGCTCGTACTTGATGCCTGGTGCGTTAGCCGAGATCTCGATAACGACGTTGAAATCGTTCGGGACATCCTTGCCGATGGAAATGTTATCGATGTTCATGTCTTCTCCCTTTATGGTGTGGTTGTTTGTTCGCGTAGTAAATTACGTCTAACTTGAAAATTATAGCCTCTGAAGCGGGTTTTTAACGATTGCGGCGCAATAACAATGAATTTCCTACAACAGAAATTGAAGAACAGGCCATGGCGGCGCCCGCAACAACCGGATTTAGCAAACCGATTGCCGCCAAAGGGATCGCCAACACGTTGTAGATAAAGGCAAAAAACAGATTCTGGCGAATTTTGGCTAGTGTACGGCGGGAAAGCAGAACCGCATCGGCCACCCCGGTTAGGCGATTGTTCATCAGCACAATACCCGCGCTTTCCATCGCGATATCCATCCCACCACCCATGGCTACCCCTACAGATGCAGACGCCAGCGCTGGCGCGTCGTTGATCCCATCGCCTACCATCATCACACCACCGGGCTGTGTATCAAGCAGTTGTTTGACCTCGGCCGCCTTGCCCGCAGGCAACACGCCTGCACGAATGGTGTCGACGCCTAGCAAGGCACCAATCACACGGGCAGACTCAACCTGGTCACCGGTGAGCATCACCGTATTCAACCTCAATGCCCTCAAACGATTTAATGCATCAATTGCATCAACTCGAGGGGTGTCAGAGAATGCCAGCATGGCTATAGGCTTATCTAAATGCGTCACCACTGACAACGTCTTTGCTTCTTTGGCTAATCGATCGGCTTGTTGCACCCAGAAACCAGGGGATCCTTTTGTCTGCTCGGCATTCCAGCGCACGACCCCATAAGCCTGCCCAGCTATTGTTCCGAATACACCCTTCCCCGATTCATTACGAAAATCTGTCACAGCCTCTATAACGCGATTATCTTCGGCGGCAGCCCGAACCGCATGAGCTACCGGATGTGCAGAACCCTGCTCAAGGGCCGCAGCAATTGTTAAGACATCTTCCCTAGTCATCGATGTGTCTGGTGCTAAAACCAGATCGGTTAAACGCAGCTTACCTTCGGTTAATGTACCCGTTTTATCAAAGATCACCGTACCAACACTCGCGGCGCGTTGTAATGCATCGGCATCACGCACCAGAATCCCTTGCCGTGCGCCCTCTCCGATACCCACCATAATGGCCGTTGGTGTCGCCAAACCAAGTGCACATGGGCAAGAAATCACCAGGACCGCTACAGCACGAATCACAGCCGCTTCCCAATCACCCACCCAGACTCCCGTAACAACGAGGGTCAACAGCGCTATCACCACAACCATAGGTACAAACCAGGCAGAGACCTGATCAACCAACGCTTGAACCGGCGCACGCGAGCCTTGGGCCTGAGCTACCAGCCGGGCAATCCCCGCTAAAACGGTGCTGCGCCCTACCCCGGTGACACGACAAACAAGCAGGCCATCCCCATTCAATGTGCCGGCATAAACCTTATCGTTCAGATTCTTTTCAACGGGAATCGGCTCCCCCGTCAGCATGGATTCCGTGACGGAAGAGCTTCCATCAATAACCAGACCATCAACGGGGATTGATTCGCCACTGAGTACACGGACGTGATCGCCCGGGTTTATCGCGGACAAAGCCACTGATACAAATTGCCCTGGTGCAATTTCGCGCCAGGCTGTTTTAGGGGCCAGATGGAGTAAACGTTCTATTGCAGACGCACTGGCTTTGCGGGCACGCAATTCCAACTGTTTGCCAGCCATGATCAGAGCGATGACAACCACTGATGCCTCAAAATATACATCGCCATGATCACCCGCCAACATAACAGCGACCGAATAGATATAGGCAGATAAGGTACCAAGGCTTACAAGCACATCCATATTCGATGTACGAAGCCTGAGAGCATGCCAGGCGCCACGATAGAAAGGCCAGGCCACCCATAACTGGACGGGCGTAGCCAGCAGCCATTGCCAGATGACTGGCACATGGACTGCCTCGCCGGAAAGCCACATCCAGGGCATTACCAGAAGCAGCGGCGTTGCACAGATAATTGCTGTCCAGAAGCGTGCCTGCTGTAATCGATCCATTTCGACGTGGGTCGCTTCCGTGATGTCACGAACCTCCGTTGCGCCATACCCCGCCGTTTCCACAACCCCGATCACCGCTTCAACAGTCGATGAGCTCGGCACATGAACAATGGCTTCTTCAGTTGCGAAGTTTACTTCTGCCTGAACCTCTGGCAGCTGCTCTATGGCTTTCTGTACCGTACGGGCACAATTGGCGCACCTGAGCCCCGTGATCTTCAGAACGTGCTCAGTCATCGTCAATTCAATCCCTGGACCAGACCATAAACGCCCCAGGCGATCACTAATAGCCCCGCAATCCAACGCAATGCCGACTGACGCATTCGGTTAAGCAAGCCGGCACCCATCCAGCCGGCCAGCAAAAGATTAGGCAAGGTACCCAACGCAAATCCAGCCATCCATATGGCGCCAGAAACCGGATTTGCACTTGCAATTGCGGTAGCCAGAGCACTATAGACAAGACCACAGGGCAGAAAACCCCAGGCAAAACCAACGATTAATGCCCTGGCTGGTGTCGTCACAGGAAAAAACCGACGTGCAATCGGCTCAATATGCCGCCACAGATGTTGCCCGCCCTGCTCTAAAGGGCGAACGATCAACGGCCAGCCCATCAGATAAAGCCCCATACCAATTAGCAAGATATTGGCGAGGATATAAAAACCCAATGGTGCAACACCTAGCACCGAGATGCCTGCGTAGCCCATAAAACCCGCCAATGCACCCAATACGATGTAGGTGATACAGCGGCCAAGGTTATAGGCCAACAATAAAGCGGGACGACGTCCTTCTGGAACTGACATCGACAGCGCACTGACAATGCCGCCACACATTCCCAGACAATGAACACCACCCAACCAACCGATCAGCACCGCGGCAAAAATTGGTAATGCTGTGCTGCTTGTACTCAACATGTGTCTAGACTAGATCACACGCGAATAACGTGGACGACCGGCTGCAGCGTTTTGTCGATCCTGTTGTAGATAATGGTCAAAGGCCATAGCAATGATTCGCACTAGGAGACGCCCCTTGGGCTCAACCCGGATGCCCGTTGTATCTACCGTTAAGAGTCCGGCCTCAACGAGAGGTTCCAGTTGTTCCAGTGCACTTGCGAAATAACTCACAAAATCGATAGACCAAGCCGAATTGACTTCTGCAAAATCAAGCTCGAAGTGACACATCAATTCCTGAATGACTGCACGACGCAATTCGTCATCATCGTTCATTCGGTAACCACGGCGCACCGGCAAGTGCCCCGCGTCGATATCTGCGTAATACTCTTCTAAGGATTTCGCATTCTGCGAATAAACCGGGCCTACCTTCGCAATCGCAGAGACACCAAAGGCCAGCAAATCCAGTTCGGCGTGTGTCGAGTATCCCTGGAAATTTCGATGTAATTTGGCATCTTGCTGCGCCAGCGCCAGCTCATCATCAGGACGGGCAAAGTGGTCCATGCCAATAAAGACATAGCCTGCCTCGACCAGCGTTTCAATTGCCATGGCCATCAGAGAGAGCTTCTCTTCTCCTTTGGGCAACTCTGCCTCTTCAATCCGACGCTGAGGCATAAAAATCTGCGGTAGATGCGCATAGCTATAAAGCGCAATTCGGTCAGGGGCAAGACTGAGCGTTTTCTCGAGCGTGGCGCGGAACCCCTCTAAGGTCTGTTTAGGCAAGCCATAGATCAGATCAACTGAAACCGACTTAAAACCAGCCTCACGGGCAGCCAGCAAGACATCACGTGTTTGCTCAAAAGTCTGAATACGATTAACGGCTTGCTGAACCAATGGATCAAAATCCTGAATACCCAGGCTCATCCGGTTAAAACCTAATTCAGCTAGCAAATGGGCGCGCTTAGGATCAACAGATCTCGGATCGATCTCGATGGATTACTAACCCTCAGGCAGAAAATCAAATCGAGAACGCAAAATATGCATAAACAGAAGCATTTAATCATCAGACAGGAATGTAGGTGTACCACCGCCCCAATGCAACTGGGTCACCGAACGAGAACCGCTCAAGGATTGCAGTTGCATATCTACTTCCCGCTCTAGGTAATCTAGATAAAGGGAAGATTTCTTATGGTCTTTGGTGATGACCTTGTTGCAACCGCAGTAGTAACAGACTGTGCTACAGAAAGGCAGATGGACATATAATGAAAGTGGTTGCTCCGGCGCTGGCCGAGCCCGCAAGGCGTCTACCAATAGTTGCGCCCCGGGATTGGCAGCAAACCGGTCTGCCGTAGGATAGGATGTGTAACGGGGTCCGCTGATATCAAATCGGCGGCATAAGTCCCGATCTACCAATGCAAGTGTCGAATTGTTCATAACAGAATTATATGACTTCAAAGCCAGTATCGCAGGCCTCTAAGACAAATTCCGAATCTGATTGCCAGAAGGGAGTTGTCGACTTCACTGAAGTGAAGGCCCATTGCCAGAACTGCGATATGAATCCGGTCTGTCATCCCCCGGGTTTACAAACCGAGGATATGGATTCGCTCGACCAATGGTTTCCAACACGTCGTCGTCTTAAACGTGGCGAGTCACTGTACGAAATTGGCGAACCATTCACCGCCATTTACGCCGTGCGCAGCGGTTTTTTCAAAACCCTGTTGCCATCACAACAGCAGCGAGACCAGATCACTGGTTTTCAGATGACTGGTGAAATTCTTGGAATTGACGGGATTGGAAGTGGTAGCCATGCCTGTAAGGCAGTGGCCCTGGAGGCCAGCGAAGTGTGCATGATGCCTTACGGCAGTATCGAAGAACTGGCTTCAAACCTACCTAACCTGCATGCACACCTTAACAAGCTGATGAGCCAGCGGATTGTGCAGGATCAGGCAACCTTTCAGATTCTTGCCAATTTACGCTCCGAATCGCGTTTAGCCGCATTCCTCCTCGACCTGGGCAAAAGGTTTTCGCATCTGGGTTACTCACCCAATACCTTCGTCTTGCGCATGACCCGTGAGGAAATTGGCAGCTACCTCGGCCTCTCCCTCGAAACCGTTTCGAGACTATTCTCACGATTCCAGGAAGATGGCCTAGTTGACGTACAAACACGTCATTTACAAATCACACAGCCCGAAGCCTTGGCTGAAATGGCCTCCGGAAAAGCCGCCCACTAGTATTACGTTAGGAATAAGTTCATGTTCAAACACATCCTGTTACCAATTGATGGTTCGGAACTGTCTTTAATGGCAACCCGCCGTGCCGCGGAGTTTGCGAGCGAAATTAAAGCATCGATCACGCTCATGTTTGTAAAACCAGAATATCCGGTTAGCTATTATGGTGACGGTGCGTTGATCGACCCAACGACACCTGAAGAATTCGGCAAACTGACTAAAACAATTGCAGAGCGAAACCTCAAAGATGCTGCCGATATCTGCACAGCTGCAGGAATTTCATTCACGACCCACACAGAAACCAGCGACATTCCCTATGAAGCAATTATTCAGACCGCAGAAGATAAAAAATGCGATCTGATATTCATGGCCTCTCATGGACGTCGTGGTATCACGAGCTTATTGCTGGGCAGTGAAACCCAAAAGGTACTGACGCATTCCAAGATACCGGTACTGGTGTACCGTTAAACCGCATTTCAAAAGCCACTAAAAAAGCAGCCTAGGCTGCTTTTTTAGTGTTTGTAGCTAACCGCTAATTTAGCATCAGGCCTTTTTAACGTAAGCCGAACACCAACCAGCAGCAGCAACATCCTTGCCAGCAAAAATAGGACATGGACCCGATCCGCCAGCTTTACCCTGATACAGCGAACAATTGCCACAATTTTGACCTGCTGCAAACTTAGGGAACTTAGCCTTATCAGCCTTCGACGCATTCGCGACATAACCAAGCGACTTGGCTTGCGGATCTGATTCGGATACAGGCGTACCCGCACTGGCCTTGCCAAAAAAGGTCATGGCTGCACCGGCTACAAGACTGGACTTCAGGAACTTACGACGTGTCAAAGACATACTCATCTCCTCGATTGTTAATGGACTGCACTAACGATTAATAGCTTACTTCAATAACGGGCATCTTTGGGCTTTTCATGAAGCACCTGATTAACAACCCATGCGTGGCAATTTTGTATGAAATCAGTTGCATTGATCTACATATTTATATACTATCTAACGAGATATCGTCTTGGAGGCATTACCTATGGAACAAAAAGAAACAAAAGGATGGAGCCCTTACCTTGCGGGTGCCCTGGTGGGCGTTCTTGCCATCGTATCGGTTTACCTGACAACTATTTTGCTCGGCAAATCAATGTACCTGGGCGCATCTACAACCTTTGTCAGAGCGGCCGGCATGTTGATAGGTTCCGTGGACCCTTCCTACATTGCTGACAATGCCTATTACGTTAAAGAAAAGGTGATCATTGACTGGCAGTTCATGATGATCGTCGGCATTTTTATTGGCGCCTTTATCGCATCGAAGATGGATGGTAGCTTCAAATTAGAAGCCGTACCCCCCGAGTGGGAGGCACGCTTCGGTGGATCTGTCACAAAACGAGCGATTTCAGCTGTCCTGGGCGGCATCTTCATGATGATTGGGGCACGCATGGCAGATGGATGCCCGAGCGGCCATGGGCTAAGCGGCATGATGCAAATGTCGGTGAGTTCTTATGTTGCCCTCGCCTTCTTCTTTGGCGTTGGTGCCTTAGTAGCCAATATCATCTATCGGAAAAAATAATCATGGGTATCGATCTCACACTAGGTCTGACAACCGGTATTGCTTTCGGTTTTCTTTTGCAGAAGGGGCGTGTACTGCGTTTCGGTAAACAAGTCGGTGCCATGCTGTTCAAAGATATGACTATCTTCAAGTTCATGCTCTCAGCGATAGTGGTTGGTATGTTCGGCATCCTGATACTTGCTGACCAGGGCATCATTACCCAGAGCCATAAGCCCATGAATGTCGGCGCACTTGTCGTTGGTGGTAGCCTTTTCGGTATCGGCTGGGCTGTTATGGGCTTCTGCCCCGGCACAGCGGTTGGCGCTATCGGTGAAGGCCGTTGGCATGCAGTCTTCGGTATTGTCGGCATGCTGATTGGCGCGGCAATCTACGCCCAGTATTACCCATTCTTCAAGAGCACTGTGCTTTCATGGGCCGACTTCGGGAAAATCAGCCTGCCGCAGCTCTTTGGTGTTTCGCCTTGGGTCGTTGCCATAGGCTTCACCATCATTACTGCACTTATGTTCCGCCTGTTCGAGAAAAAAGGGGTTTAAAACCCAACATCTCATACAACAAGCTCATGTCTAGAATGACATGCATACCACTATTCAATTAGGTGACATCAATGTTTAAACCCGCACATGAGCTTGTTCTCGAAGCTAAAAAATCCGTCAAAGAAATCGCGCCAGAAGATTTGGGAGCCCTGCTAGCAGTACCAAACACACTATTGATTGATGTGCGTGAGCCAGACGAGTATCGAGAGGGACACATCGCACGTTCAATCAATATTCCGCGCGGCATGCTTGAGTTCAAAATCTCGAACGAACCTGCTTTGCAAGATCTAAAGCGCCAATTGATTATTTATTGCAAGACCAGTGGTCGTGCTGCTCTGTCCGTTACCGCACTTCAAAGCATGGGATTTAAAAACGTTTTATCTTTAGCAGGCGGCTTCGACGCATGGTCTAGCAACAAACATCCGGTGGTGAAACCGCACGATATTTCTTTTGAATAAGCGGTTAAATCTCATATGGATAGCGATCATGCGACAACAGCGCTAAATCTATGTGCAACAAAAAAGCCCGTGAGGCTGAAGAGTCCCCCGGGCTTTTCTTATTTCATGTACAACTTATTCGTCAGTTGGCTTCTCGTTCATTTTCTTATTGAACAGGCGACCAAAAAAGATTGACATGCCAATTACGAAAACGATCACAGCCAAGCTACCCAGGCCAACATCTGTTGTAAATAGTTCTTTCCAAGCCAT
>ERZ1034365.393-NODE-393-length-24269-cov-3.353629_pt1 | contig 24269 bp, 29 predicted proteins | sample MGYA00520615_ERZ1034365 | MGnify/ENA primary metagenome ERZ1034365 (study PRJEB33736, sample SAMEA104284505) | Azolla filiculoides | biome: Urban; feature: Water surface; material: Ditch water | place: Netherlands | collected 2015-10-28 | depth 0-0.1 m ...
ACCATCCATGAGGCTATTTGCCTCAAATCCCTCACTGCGCAAATAGTCTACTAACAGCAAAGCTATTCGGGGATCGTCTTCCACCACCAGAATACGGGGAACTTTGTTCACGTTGTAGCTCCGGTCAATTCTGTTTGTATCTCCCCTGACATTTGCGGAAGCTCAAGCCTCAAAGACAAGCCGCCAAGCCCCGATGCGGCGGCTGTCAGATGACCTCCGTGCGCCTTTGCAATGACCTGACAAATGGCCAAACCAAGCCCGCTACCTCCTGACTCATTGCTGCGAGCTGCATCCACACGATACAGAGGCTCGAACAGCAGAGGTAAGTGGTTATCTGAAACACCGGGGGCACTGTCTTCCACCACCAGTCGAATGAGATGCTCGTCAAACTCCAAGCGAACAAGTATCTGTCCAGGTGCATGGGTGTAACGCAAACTGTTTTCCAGGAGGTTGGCCATCAGCTGCTCAATTCGGCCCGCGTCCCAATGCACTTTTAGCTCTATCACATTAGCCGGCCACTGAACATGAAGGCTGAGTCCGGCAGCTAGGGCACGAGATTCAAAGCGAACCTTTAAACGTTCAAGCATGTCGATGGCATCGTCTCCAGCCATGACACAGGGCAGCGTTTGCAAATCGGAAATGGCCAAAAGGTGCAGGTCGTCTACCAGCCTATTCAAACGAAGCACTTCTTCATGAAGAACGACAATGGCCTCAGGCCGCAACGGCCGGATGCCTTCATTCAACGCCTCTATGTCACCACGCAATACCGTTAGAGGTGTGCGCAGTTCGTTCGAAATGTCAGCCAGCCATCGGCGACGGGTTGCTTCCATTTTTTGCAAACCTTCGGCCATGTGATTGACGTTCCGAATGACGTCACCGATTTCGTCGCTTCGGCTGGCCAGTGTAGGCGTTACAGGCAATCGCACTGTGAGCTCGCCCTGTGCTAAACGATGGGTGGCTTGCACCACTGCATCCAAGGGCTTGGTCCAGCGACTGGCCAACTTGGTTGCAATCACCAAAGCCAATACGATCAAACTCAGAGAACCTAAGGCCATCAAGACATATTGGTCCCGTAAGAAATTGGCTTCAGCCCCATTGCGAACCACGGGTGCTGGTCGCATGCGGGCCATTGCCAACACTTGACCTTGGGCGTAAACAGGTCGTTCAACGATAGGCGCATTGCCTGACACGTCAATACTTGATGGGCCAAGCAGCAATGACCCATTAACTGCCCGAATCTGAATGCGCTCAGGAAAAGCGTCTGGGTTGCGGCCATGCGGAGGTGGTGGTTTACCCAGCATGCTTGCTGGCCCCAAAGGATCATTTGACGGAGGATTGAGTTCATTTAAAAAATCGTGAATGACTAATCGACCTGCCAGAAAATCTGACAACACTTCATCGCGAGCTATGCGCGCCTCTACGACGCTTACAAGCCGCTCAAAATGCTGCACATCACGTTTGGCCAGATAGTCGTTGACGGTCACGACGTGAACGCCTCTTCCGGTCAAGGCGTTCAGGTAGACTGGCAACGTGGCTGTCAGCGTCTTGCCTTCACCGGTACGCATCTCAGAGATCTTGCCGTTGTGCAACGACATCCCACCAAGAAGCTGGACATCGAAGTGGCGCATCTTCATGATCCGCTTGGATCCTTCGCGAACCACCGCAAAAGCCTCAGGCAGAACAGCGTCCAGTGTTTCTCCTCGCGCAACACGACCTTTCAACTCTTGCGTTTTACCGCGAAGTTGCGCGTCGTCAAGCCCCTCCAACTGAGGCTCCATCGCGTTAATGCGATCAACAGTCTTGCGGTATTGCTTGAGCAGGCGGTCATTGCGACTGCCGAATATTTTGGTGAGGAGATTGGTAGCCATGCATGCAGGACCGTCAGACGGGCCGGTGACAGCCCGCTAACGACCGAAATCCCTAAGAAGTGTTGGATTCAGGTGGAGACGCCATTGCAGATTACAACTGTCGCAATGACGTTGTGTGCGATGGCATTGCCTGCCATTTTACCTCTCCAAGGGCCCCGACGATGGCAGTACAGTCTCAGCTCTTACGTCCGGCTGGACAGCAACCCCTTGCCCAGCTGTCAAAAACTTCCCGGGATCCTGCTGAACGCCCCGAACGAGAACCTCGAAATGAAGATGGGGCCCAGTTGAGCGCCCCGTCGTTCCGACTTCAGCAATTTTCCGGCCCCGCTTCACCAGACCCCCTTCTTTGCCAAGCACCCGCGACCATCGACTTACGGATCTTTTGATCAACCAGACGCGATTCCAGCACTGTCAAAAAATCAGCATGCTGGGTACCCAACTTGTCCATCCCGGACAACACGAACCATAACTCCTCGGATGTCAACGAGGGCCCCGAAACAAGCGCGCCGCCACTTTCAAACCTTGGGGGTTGGCGCCTGCGGGACCAAAGACACGCTCTCCAAGTGCCTCCAGCGGCATCAACCTGGCCTGCATTTCACCGACTTTTCGAGCCATCACATCAATGCTTTCCCGCAGAAAACGATTCTGTTGATCAGACTCGTCTTTGGTGAACAGCTTGACGGGCACCCCTACCAACGGCCAACCCTCCCTGGCCCCCCTCAGGAACACCCAGTGATACAGACCCGCAGCAATAACCATCAGAATCAACGAGAGCGAAAGTCCCGCGACGGTCAGCTTGGCTCCGGTGAGGTGTGTCGCGCGACTTTTTGCAAGCCATGCGTCCGTGATAATCAAGTGCCATAGAGGTACCTCTTGTTGCTTTTGAATCCACCAACCCAATGAACAGAAGACACCATGCCGTTTCGCTGATGCAGGCAGCAGAGGCATCACCCACCTTGGCCCGGCTTGCAGAACTCACGCGGTGCTCTACAGCGCGATTGCACGCAGTGGAATCATTGATACCCCCGTCACTTCGTCCCGCGATCAAGGCAGGTCCTGTGGACGGTGACACCTGGTGCCTTCTGGTCAGCAATACGGCAGCAGCCGCAAAACTCAGGCAATTGGTTCCGGGCCTCGAAGCTTCGTTGAAAAACAAGGGATGGGACACTTGCTCCATTCGTGTGAAGGTTCAGACCCTGCACACAGGACAACGGTGATTGGGTCGCCCTTGAACTCAATGATGCGATTATCACCAATGAAAAAAGCCTCCAGGTGGACAACCTTGGAGGCCTTTGAACAAGTGAGTGGTGCCGATTATCGGATTCGAACTGATGACCTACCGCTTACAAGGCGGTTGCTCTACCAACTGAGCTAAATCGGCACAATGCGTATTCTAGCGGCCGAAAAAGGCCGTATTCCAAGAAAAAATCTTACTTGACACGTTTGAGCGCTGGACGAGGCCCCGCTGGGGGCTTTGGCGGCTCGACATCCGTATTCGGCTTGATTTCAACTGGATCAGAAGACACCAGTTGCATCACTTTAGAGGCGACATGCGGAGAAATTTCTGCAGCGGCATCCGGAACCACTGCATCACCCTCAGCACTTTCTGAAGCGGAGACAGGAAAGGCCATGCCCTGTCCGTTCTCCCGCGCGTAGATTGCGATCACCCTGGACACAGGGACCATGATCTCACGCGGAGTACCGGCAAAGCGGGCCTTGAACTCGATGAATTCATTTCCGAGCTTGAGGGAACTGGTCGCGTCAAAACTGATATTGAGTACGATCTCCCCATCTTTTACGTACTCACGCGGGACCCGTACCGTCTCATCGACCAGCACCGCAACGTAGGGCGTAAGCCCATTGTCCGTGCACCACTCGTAAAGCGCCCGAATCAGATACGGACGGGTGGATGTGGAATCGAGAGCATTCATCATCATTTTGGCTACAGCAACATTACTTGCGCATCACCTTTTCAGAGGGCGTCAATGCTTCAATGTAGGCTGGACGCGAGAAGATACGCTCCGCGTATTTCAGCAATGGCGCTGCGTTCTTGCTGAGATCAATGCCATAGTAATCAAGACGCCACAGCAGAGGTGCGATCGCTACATCGAGCATGGAGAACCCTTCTCCCAGCATGTATTTGTTCTTGAGGAATACCGGCGCCAATTGTGTCAACCGGTCACGGATGTGCGCACGCGCCTTTTCAAGCGCCTTGTCGTTGCCCTTGGTTGCACGATTTTCCAGAGCGGAAACATGCACGAAAAGTTCTTTTTCGAAATTAAGCAAAAACAGGCGCACGCGGGCGCGATCCACAGGGTCACCCGGCATCAGCTGCGGGTGAGGAAAGCGCTCGTCAATGTACTCGTTGATGATGTTCGACTCGTACAGGATCAGATCACGTTCCACGAGGATCGGCACCTGCCCATAAGGATTCATCACATTGATGTCTTCGGGTTTGTTGTACAGATCCACATCACGGATCTCAAAGTCCATGCCTTTTTCAAACAGCACAAAGCGGCAGCGGTGGGAAAACGGGCAGGTCGTTCCTGAATAAAGCACCATCATGGCGGAGGCTCCTAAAAATCAAAAAGAGTGGAATGCCGCCAATGCATCGCTTGGCACATCCCACTCCAAATCCCCGGACCAAGCGTCCGGGGCTTGTTGTACTTACTTGATGTCTTTCCAGAAAGCGGCGTTGAGTCGCCACGCAATCACAGTAAACATGCCAAGGAAGAGGAGAACCCATACACCAACACGCACGCGCGTGTTCTGTGCAGGTTCGCCCATCCATTGAAGGTAATTCACCAGATCACCCATGGACTGGTCAAACTGGTTCGGAGACATCGTCCCTGGGCTCACCTGTTCCCAGCCCTTCAGCACCTTGACTGCATGGCCGTGAGACTCCTTCTCTTCAAAAACAGGCTTGCGATCTCCCTGCAATTCCCACATGACGTGGGGCATTGCAATATTGGGAAATGCCATGTTGTTCCAACCTGTCAACTTCGTCTCGTCACGGTAGAAAGTCCGCAGATAGGTGTAAAGATAGTCAGCGCCCGTGCCGCCTGCGCCTGCACGTGAACGTGCGATCACCGTCAGGTCAGGCGGATTGGCTCCAAACCATTCCTTGGCCTGCTTGGGATCAATTGCAGCCTTCATGGTTTCACCCACTTTTTCAGTGGTGAACAGCATGTTGTCCTTGATCTGCTGCTCAGTCAGACCAATGTCTTTCAAGCGGTTGAAGCGCATGAACGCGGCGGAGTGGCAATTCAGACAGTAATTGACAAAGAGCTTCGCACCATTTTGCAGTGAAGCCATGTCGTTGGTCTTGCCCGGCGCCTTGTCCCAAGCCATACCGCCGCCAGCAGCATACGCCCCCGCAGCCAGACCCAACGCCATCACCAGTCCAAGAGCCAGTTGTTTGATTTTTTTCATGGTTGACAGTCTCCAGCTTAATGCGCGGTAAAGGTCACGCGGTCCGGCACCGGCTTGGGCTCACCCAGCGTGCTCCACCAAGGCATCAACAGGAAGAATCCGAAATAAAACAGCGTTCCGGCCTGGGACACACGGCCGCCAATATCTGACGGAGGCAACATGCCCAGATAACCCAAGACCAGAAAGTCCAGAACAAAAATGGCGTACATGTACTTGTGCCAGTCGGGACGGTAGCGGATGGACTTGACCGGACTGTGATCCAGCCAAGGCAGGAAGAACAGGATGACGACGCCGCCGCCCATGGCAACCACGCCCCAGAACTTCGCATCGATCGAAAGCATCATCGCAACCACTGCGAGCGCCGCAACCACAATGGCGCCCTTAAATACATTGGCAAGCTTGCCTTTCAGCACGCCCAGCACCGCGCCAGCCACGACACAGGCGATCAATGCATACATCATTTCGCTGGTGACAGCGCGCAGCATCGAGTAGAACGGCGTGAAATACCAGACCGGCGCAATATGCAACGGCGTCTGGAACGGATCTGCAGGAATGAAATTGTTGTATTCCAGGAAATAGCCGCCCATCTCAGGTGCGAAAAAGATGATGGCAGTAAAGACCATCAGGAACACGCTGACAGCGAAGATGTCATGGACCGAATAGTAGGGATGGAACGGAATTCCATCCAGCGGATGACCTTGCGCATCCTTGGGCGCGTTGGGCCCCTTGATTTCCACGCCGTCAGGATTATTTGAACCCACCTCATGCAGCGCAATGATGTGCGCCACAACCAGGCCCAGCAACACCAGCGGCACGGCGATGACGTGGAAGCTGAAAAAACGGTTCAGGGTCGCATCGCCCACCACGAAGTCACCACGAATCAACAGCGCCAAATCAGGACCGATGAAGGGAATAGCGGAGAACAGGTTCACGATCACCTGCGCGCCCCAATAGGACATCTGACCCCAAGGCAACAGGTAACCCATGAAAGCTTCCGCCATCAGCGCCAGGAAAATGGCGCAACCAAAAATCCAGACCAATTCGCGCGGCTTGCGGTAGCTTCCGTACATCAATCCACGGAACATGTGCAGGTAGACGACAACAAAAAAGGCGGAGGCCCCAGTAGAGTGCATGTAACGGATCAGCCAGCCCCAGGGCACATCGCGCATGATGTACTCGACCGACCCAAATGCCAATGCAGCATCCGGCTTGTAGTGCATGACCAGGAAAATGCCGGTGACAATTTGAATCACAAGCACGAGCAGCGAGAGCGAGCCGAAGATGTACCAGAAGTTGAAGTTCTTCGGTGCATAGTACTCACTCATGTGCTCTTTGTAGAGCTTGGAGGCAGGGAACCGGTTATCCACCCAGTTCAGGAGCTTCTCACCGGCGCCGGCGTTGGGGGAAATTTCCTTGAATTCAGCCATGGTCGTTTTCCTCAAGCCTTCTTGTCTTCGCCGATCAGCAGCTTGCTGTCAGAGAGATACATGTGCGGGGGCACTTCAAGATTGTCCGGTGCGGGCTTGTTCTTGTAAACGCGCCCGGCAAGATCAAAAGTTGAACCATGACACGGGCAGAAGAAACCGCCCTCCCAATCGTCCGGCAAAGACGGCTGCGCACCGGTCTGGAACTTGTCTGAAGGCGAACACCCCAAGTGCGTGCAGATTCCCACGGCAACCATGAATTCAGGCTTGATGGAGCGGGTCGCATTGCGTGCATATTCAGGCGCCTGCTCAGCGGGTTTGCGCTCCGACTTCGGATCAGCCAATTGCGGATCCAGCTTGGGCAAGGCAGCAAGCTGCTCCGGCGTACGGCGCATGATCCACACTGGCTTGCCGCGCCATTCGACGGTCATTTTTTCGCCGGGCTTGAGTGCAGAAATATCTGCCTCCACGGCCGCGCCAGCGGCTTTGGCTTTTTCGGAGGGCTGGAAAGTGCTGACGAAGGGGACGGCTACCGCCACTCCGCCCACTGCACCGGCGCATCCGGACGCGATCAGCCATGTCCGTTTGCTGCTGTCGACTGGGGTGTCACTCATGGGAATCCTCAAGAATGCTGTCTGTATCAGGGTCAACCGGAGATTGTAGCTGACCGCCTGCCCGTGATTCAAGGCGAACGGACCGTGTAAATATAGGCTGCTTGACACACCCGCGGGGTGGTGAATACTGGCGTCTTTCTTACAAAAATGGAGTCTTCAAAATGGGAATGCTGTCTGAATTCAAGGAATTCGCGGTCAAGGGCAATGTGATGGATCTCGCCGTTGGCGTGATCATTGGCGGCGCTTTCGGCAAGATCGTTGACTCGGTGGTCGGCGACCTGATCATGCCGCTTGTCGGTGTCGTTTTTGGAAAACTGGACTTTTCCAGCCTGTTTGTCGTGCTGGGCAACGTCCCCGCAGGTACGGCCATGACGCTGGACGCACTCAAGAAGGCTGGCGTGCCGGTGTTTGCCTACGGCAATTTCATCACTGTGGCGGTGAACTTCACCATTCTGGCGTTCATCATTTTCATGATGGTCAAGCAGATGAACCGCCTTAAAAGGCAGGCACCGGCAGCACCGGTCGCAGCGCCAGCCCCGACCTCCGAAGATGTTCTTCTTCTGCGCGAGATCCGCGACAGCCTCAAGAAATAAGCCTCTACAGCACGCGCTGGTCACTTCTCTGGCAATAAGTCCGCTGAAAATCAGCGTGCCAGCTGGCGTGCCATGCGAATGGCCGCCATGAGGCTTGAAGCGTCCGCGCGGCCCGTCCCGGCAATATCGAAGGCCGTTCCGTGGTCTGGACTGGTTCGCACCAGGGGCAGACCCAACGTGACGTTGACCCCTTTTTCCACGCCCAGATATTTGACTGGAATCAGACCCTGATCGTGGTACATGGCAACCACCACGTCGAATACCCCCGCCTGGTACGGCGTGGACCGTGCGCGCATGAACACGGTGTCGGGGGCAAACGGCCCGTGCACGTCCAGACCGGATTGACGCGCGGCCGCGATGGCCGGGGCAATCACGTCAATTTCTTCACGCCCGAACAAGCCGTTTTCACCTGCATGGGGGTTCAGACCCGCCACACCAATACGCGGTGCGCGTTGTAGCGCGGATCCGACAGAGGCGTGCGTAATGCGCAAGGTCTGCAAAACATTGTCAAAAGTTACCGCGTCAATCGCATCGCGCAGCGACATGTGAATGCTCACCAGCACCGTGCGCAACTCGTCGTTGGCCAGCATCATGCGCACAGGCACCTCGCCGACGGTCTTGCCCAAATACATCGCCGCCTCCGCTTGCAGCAATTCGGTATGCCCCGGAAATGGCACACCAGCCGCAGACAGAGCCTCCTTGTGGAGCGGCGCTGTCACCATGGCGGCAATGCTGCCACGCAGGGCCGCACGGGCGGCCCAGGTGACGCAATCTGCAGCCATGGCGCCAGCGACGCCACTCACAATGCCGCACGGTACAGGCTGCCCGTTCACGGCAGCCATCTGCAGCACGGGAATGCAGCGCGGCGGCATGTCCCACGCTTCTACGGGTGAATCGATCACGGCCACCGGCACGCCCGGGCGACCCGGACCGCTAATGAAAGTCACCGCACGCCGCAATGTGGCGACATCGCCCACCGCAAAACAGCCGGCCGTCAGGTCGGGCGCATCACGAAACGCCTTGGCGATGATTTCAGGGCCGATGCCGGCCGGATCCCCCATCGTGATCGCAAGGGGTAAGGCCACGGGGAGGAACTTGGGAGTGGTCACAGTTCAGGCCGGATTGTCGATGTCAATGAACTGGTGCATCAGGCCCAACTCCGCTGCCACATGCGCCGCCACGGCGGGCGCCCCATAACGTTCCGTTGCATGGTGGCCACAGGCAATGAAGGTGACGCCACATTCGCGCGCGAGATGCGCCTGCGGCTCGGAAATCTCGCCCGTAATGAAGGCTTGCGCGCCTGCCGCAATGGCTGCTTCGAAATAGCTTTGCGCGCCGCCGCTGCACCATGCTATTTTTTTTATAGCAAACAATGACCCATTGACAATGGCAACTGGTCTTTTTAGCTTGCTTTCCAGATGCTGGGCCAGTTCCGGCGCCGTGAGCGCCGCCGGCCCATCGGGCCAGCCCCCCAGAAACCCCAGTTCCTGCTCCCCAAAACGGCTTTCTGCACGCCAGCCCAGTACGTCACCGAGTTGTGCGTTGTTGCCCAGCACGGGATGGGCATCCAGCGGCAGGTGGTAGGCAAAGAGGTTGATGTCATGCGCCAGCAGCAAGGCCAGGCGCTGCTTCATCCAGCCGGTCACCCGCCCATCCTGGCCCCGCCAGAACAGGCCATGGTGTACAAAAATGGCATCCGCCTGCGCCGCAATCGCGGCCTCGATCAAGGCGCGGCTCGCCGTCACACCAGAGACGATCCTGCGCACCACCGGCTTGCCCTCCACCTGCAGACCGTTCGGGCCATAGTCCTTGAAACGGTCAGGCTGAAGCAGCGTGTCAAAAGCGCGCAGCAACACCCCGCGGTCGACGGAGGAATCGGGCAATTCAGGGAGAAGCGCGGGAGTCATGCGGCCATTGTCTTTGAAATTGCAGGATACCTGTTCCTGCGATGGGCAACCGTGGCGGCCACGCCTACAATTTCACCAGCGCCCGGGTCCGGGCCCACCAAAGCTCAACCGCATGAAACGTCTCTGGCTGCTGTTTTCCCAAACTGTCACGGTGCTGCTCGCAGCTTATTTCGTGGTCGGCACACTCAAGCCTGCGTGGCTGGACCGGCGTGCGGCCATGCCGGGCGGCACCGTGTCCGTCATTGAGGCCCCCGCCCCGGGCGCTTCCATTGCGCCGGCAGGTGGTTTCAGTGCCGCTGCCAAGCGTGCCGCGCCTGCGGTGGTAAGCATCAACACCAGCAAGGCAGCCGAGAAGAATCCGCACGGCAGTGATCCCTGGTTCCGCTTTTTCTTTGGCGACCAGGGGGACCAGCCGCAGGCCGGACTGGGCAGCGGCGTGATCGTCAGCCCTGCCGGCTACATCCTGACCAACAACCATGTGGTGGACGGCGCAGACGAGATCGAAGTCATCCTGAACGACAGCCGGCGCGCCAAGGCCAAGATTATCGGCACCGACCCGGACTCTGACCTGGCCATCCTGAAAATTGAACTCGACAAGCTGCCCGTGATCACGCTGGGCAACTCCGATGCCCTGTCGGTCGGAGACCAGGTGCTGGCCATCGGCAATCCGTTCGGTGTCGGTCAGACCGTGACTGGCGGTATCGTCAGTGCGCTCGGACGCAACCAGTTGGGGATCAACACATTCGAGAACTTCATCCAGACCGACGCCGCCATCAACCCGGGCAACTCCGGCGGCGCGCTGGTGGATGTGAACGGCAACCTGATGGGCATCAACACCGCGATCTACTCGCGCTCGGGCGGCAGCATGGGCATCGGCTTTGCCATCCCCGTGACGACAGCGAGGATGGTGATGGAAGGCATCGTGAAAGACGGTCAGGTCACCCGCGGCTGGATTGGCGTGGAACCCAATGACCTGACACCGGAACTGGCCGAGACGTTTGGCGTCAAGGCCACGGCCGGCGTGATCATCACTGGCGTGCTGCAGAACGGACCCGCCGCACAAGCCGGCATCAAGCCTGGCGATGTGATCACGGGGGTGGCGGGCAAAGGCATCGCCACCGTCAGCGAACTGCTCTCCAGCGTGGCAGCACTGAAGCCCGGCACACCCGCCAGATTCAGCCTGCTTCGCCGCGAAAACAAGGTAGAACTGGAAGTCACCCCCGGCCTGCGCCCCAAGCCCCGCGTCGTAGCCAAACCCTGATTCGATTCAACCAACGCAGCAATCAGACCCCAGTTGACTCTGGAGCGAGGCTTTTCTGCCCCTGTAAAAACTCAGGAAGGTTCCACCCCGGCCCCTGCGTCAGGTGCCTGCGTGTGCTTGATGAAAATTTGTGCCGCCCAGATGCCAATTTCATATAGCAGGCACATGGGAATCGCCAGCGCGAGTTGCGACACCACATCGGGTGGCGTCACGATGGCCGCAATGATGAACGCCAGCACCACAAAATAGCCGCGAAAATCCTTGAGCTTCTGGATACTGACGATCCCCATGCGCGCCAGCACGATCACCGCGATCGGCACCTCGAACGCCAGCCCGAACGCAAGAAACATCGTCAGCACAAAGCTCAAGTACGCTTCAATGTCTGGTGCGGCGGTGATGCTCTTGGGTGCAAAGCCCTGAATGAACTTGAAGACCTGCCCAAAAACGAAAAAGTAACAAAAAGCCACGCCAATGAAAAACAACAGCGTACTGGACACGACCAGCGGCAGCACCAGTTTCTTTTCATGGGCGTAAAGACCCGGCGCCACAAAAGCCCAGACCTGGTACAGCACCACCGGCAGCGCAATCAGGAAGGCCGCCATCAGCAAGATCTTGAGCGGCACCATGAACGGCGAGATCACCGAAGTGGCAATGAGCGTGGCACCCTTGGGCAGATTGGCTACCAGCGGCGCGGCCAGCAGGTCATAGAGTTCGCCCGGCCCCGGAAACACCGACAGGACAATGGCGGCAAGACCGATGGCGATCATGATCTTGACCAGCCGGTCGCGCAACTCCATGAGGTGTTGCACAAAGGGCTGCTCGGTGCCGGCGAGTTCGTCTTCAGGTTTGTTCTGGGGGTCGGACATGATGCGTGAATGGAGCCTGACCCGAGGGGTTGGCGCGGCTTGGGCGGCCTAGTTGAATTTTTGCGGACGGTAACGGGCCACGCGCGCAGCACCCGACAAGGCCTTGGTGCGAATGCCGTTGCGTGCCTTGTACCAGTGCGGCATGGCACCCTGCTTGAGCCGCCACTTTTTCTTCGGATGCTGGTACTGGGGAGGCGGAGGTTCCCACGCCGACCCCAAACTCCCGGAAGTCAGGCCGGCCGTGGTCTCGGACCATTGCTTCTCGAAATCGGTCGCGCTGGTCTGGATGGTCTGCTCGACGTCGCGCGCCGCACCTTCCACCGTTTCCTTCATTTTCTTGAGCTCTTCGAGGTCCATCGAACGATTGACCTCGGCCTTGACGTCTGCCACATAGCGCTGCGCCTTGCCCAGGAGCATGCCAACGGTGCGCGCCACCCGCGGCAACTTCTCGGGCCCGATGACGATCAGCGCGACCGCGCCAATCAGCGCAATCTTGGAAATGCCGATATCGATCACAGGCGTCGTTCAATCAGTTGGATGGAGTTCAAGACTTCGTCTTGGCTTCGACGTCGATGGTGGTCTTGTCAGCGGCTGCCGAGCTGCTCACCTGGCCGGCCGCAGGCGTGGCCGTCTTGTCATCGGCGGCCTGGCCGCCATCCTTCATGCCGTCCTTGAAGCCCTTGACAGCGCCCCCGAGGTCGGAGCCCATGTTCTTGAGCTTTTTGGTACCGAACACCATCACCACGATCAACAGAACGATGAGCCAGTGCCAGATTGAAAATGAACCCATGGAGTACTCCTAACGAATGTATTGAATTTTAGTCGGCCAGCAAACTTGGCACGGCCCAGAGAAAGAATCACCCCTTGAGCCATGGACGCGGGCCGCCCATGACATGGATGTGCAAATGATGGATCTCCTGGCCGCCCTCGGCCCCGGTGTTCGCCACCACGCGAAAACCGCCTTCCGGATAGGGCCTGCACCCCTGCTCCAGCGCCAGCCTGGGTGCAAGCGCCATCATGCGCCCCAGCAGCCCGGCATGTTCGGGTCGGGCGTGAGCCAGAGATGGCAGATGGAGCCTGGGCACCATCAGGAAGTGCACGGGCGCCCAGGGATGGATGTCATGAAAAACAAAAATCTCTTCGTCTTCATATACTTTTTTCGACGGAATCTGCCCTGCAATGATCTTGCAGAAAAGGCAGTTCGGATCGTGATCGGCGGAATGTCCAGCGTTCGGCACAGCTCAAGGCTCCATGGGAAGGTCTTTGTTCATGCGCACCATGCCACTGACGATGCGGTACAGAAACCAGATTGAAATCAGCGCCCAGGCGACGGCTCCAGGGAGGTACAGCAGCAGAAACAGGGGAAAGGTCACCACGTAAAGCACCCCCGCCCAAAGCACCGTGCGGATGCGGTAACTGAAATGGGAGGCCATCCAGGTGTCCTCGGCATCGCTTTTCTTGACCAGATCGATCACCAGGACCACGATCAGCAGCACCGCGCCCGGCTGTGCACCCGGCACCACCGCGCCCACGGCGACGATCAGGTGCAGGAGGTAGCTGACCCAGCCAACTGTTTTCAGCGCGTCCAGCGCCTCGTCCTTCATTCCTGCGCCTCACGGGCCTGCGCCTTGCGCAGGGCCTTTTCCTCGATGCCGCTGGTGCCTTCACGACGCTCCAGTTCAGCCACGACGTCGGCGGGCGTGAGCCCGTAGTGCGCCAGCGCGATCATCGAGTGGAACCACAGATCGGCCACCTCGTAAATGATCTTGGTCCTGTCGCCGCCATGGTCGGCATCCTTGGCGGCCATGACCACCTCGGTCGCTTCCTCGCCGATTTTCTTCAGGAAAGCGTCTGGGCCTTTATGCAACAGGCGCGCAACGTAGCTTTTTTCGGGGTCGCCGCCATTGGCCGCCTTGCGGCTTTCGATGATGGCAGCGAGACGCGCCAGCGCGTCTTCGGCGTTGCGGGCCGGGGAATCGTTGGAAGACATGGGGCTTATTTGTAGATGGACTCGGGGTCTTTCAAGACCGGATCGGCGGCATTCCAGGCGCCATTCTCATAGCGCTGGAAGAAACAACTGTGACGGCCGGTGTGGCAGGCGATGCCAGGCTCGTGGCCCAGTTGGGTCACCTTCATCAGCACCACGTCGTTGTCGCAGTCCAGCCGCAACTCATGCACCGTCTGCACATGGCCGGACTCCTCGCCCTTGAACCACAGTTTGTTGCGTGAGCGGCTGAAATACACCGCCCGGCCCAGCTCGACGGTCTTTTGCAGGGCCTCACGGTTCATCCAGGCAAACATCAGCACGTCGCCCGTGGACGCTTCCTGCGCAATCGCCGGGACCAGCCCCTGGGCGTCCCATTTCACTTCATCAAGCCAGTTCATGCGAGGATTGTCAGCGATTTCCATTCGCTTCAACTTCAATAGCAAACAATGACCATTCGACGCTGGGAGGGTGCTTGAAAAGCATCAAATCCGCACCGGAATGCCACGCTCGGCCATGCGCGCCTTGGCCTGGCCCACGGTGAACTCGCCATAGTGAAAGATGCTGGCGGCCAGCACAGCGTCCGCTCCACCCTTCTGGATGCCGTCGGCCAGGTGGTCGAGGTTGCCGACGCCGCCAGAGGCAATCACCGGCACACCGACCGCATCGCTCACGGCGCGCGTCAGTTCAAGATCAAAGCCGGCCTTGGTGCCGTCGCGGTCCATGCTGGTCAGCAGGATCTCGCCGGCGCCGTGTTCCGCCATTTTGGCGGCCCAGGCCACAGCGTCCAGGCCCGTGTTCTTGCGCCCACCGTGGCTGTAAACATCCCAGCCGGCACCGCGGTCGAGCAGGTCGTTGCCGAAGCGGCGCTTGGCATCGATCGCCACGACGATGCACTGGGCGCCGTATTTGGCCGAAGCGTCGCGGATCACCTGCGGATTCGCCAGCGCGGCCGAGTTGAAGCTGGTCTTGTCGGCGCCTGCGTTGAGCAGGCGGCGCACGTCTTCGACCGTGCGCACACCACCGCCCACCGTCAGCGGAATGAAGACCTGGCTGGCCACGGCTTCGATGATGTGCAGGATCAGGTCGCGGCCGTCGCTGGTGGCGGTGATGTCGAGGAAAGTGAGTTCGTCGGCGCCCTGGTCGTTGTAGCGGGCGGCAATTTCGACCGGATCGCCGGCATCGCGCAATTCGACGAAGTTGACGCCCTTGACCACGCGGCCACCGGTCACGTCAAGGCAGGGAATGATTCTTTTGGCAAGCATGGGGAGATTGTAGGTTTGGGCGGCGGAGGACGACCACCAGCCACCGACGCGGCAGGACCGCGCGATGCGTGAATGAAACTACAGCACCGTCAGACGCTGCCAGCCTTGCCAGACGTCGCCTGCGGCGACCTCGACAGGCGCCAGCACCTGGGCCGCCTCGACACACAACATCCGGCGGAAACCGTCGGCGGGCAGATCCCCCAGACGACTGCACAGCGCCGCACCAGGATTCCAGACGACGGTGTTGGCCAGACTGGCGCTCTGGGCGATCTGCAGACGGTGCGGGCCATCGTGCAGGGTCAAAGGGGCCGGTGCAGCGCTGTAAACCCGGTCAAATTCAGCGTTGAAAGCGAGAGCGCTGTGGACGGCCCCGGTTTGATCGGTCAGCGCATCCCACCCAGCCTGCCCCTGGAGACCATCCAGCTGCACGGCGGCGATGTCGTCCACCGCCAGGTAGGTGTGCAGCGCCCCTGTGAAGTGCAGTGGCTGATGGTCGGTGTTGCGGACTGCCAGCGTGATCTGCAGGCTGTCGGGCTGCAGTTGCACGGTCAAAACAGCCTCAAAAGCCTGCGGCCAAAACGCACGGGAAGCCTTGCTGTCGCGCAGGTGGAGGCGGCACTGGACAGACCCGATTTCCCCCATGACGGCTTCATCTGCAGGAGGCCGAGCTTCGTCGGGTACGACGGCCCATGGCAGATTGCGGACGAAACCATGCTTGGGCAAAGGCCCCCGCTGGTTGAACTGCGGAAAACACACCGGTACGCCACCACGGATGGCCGACTGGCCGTCCAGCAAGGTCTTCGGACTCAGGTACAGGCGTTCACGCCCAGATGCCACCCACGACAGCACCTGCGCACCTTGCAGGGCGACCCAGGCGGTGTCGCCGCAGGGCAGCCGCAGTCGAAGCCCCGGCTGACCCAGGAACAATCCGGAAACAACGGCCGAGCCCTCTTCAGGGGAGACCGGCGCCGCACGCAAGCCTGGTGGCAGGGACGCAGCAGCCTGCGCCGCAGATTCAGCCATTCAGTTCGTCAGCGCGCATCTGGGCCTGGGCAAAGTCCAGATCACCCGAGTAGATGGCCCGGCCGCAGATGACGCCTTCGACGCCTTCGGTCTCCACAGCGCACAGTTGCTCGATGTCGGCCATGTTCGACAGGCCACCGGAGGCGATCACGGGAATGCTCAACGCCTGCGCCAGCTTGACGGTGGCATCGATGTTGATGCCCGACAGCATGCCGTCGCGGCCGATGTCGGTGTAGATGATGGACTCGACGCCCCAGTCCTCGAACTTCTTCGCCAGATCCACGACTTCGTGGCCGGTCAGCTTGCTCCAGCCGTCGGTGGCGACCTTGCCGTCCTTGGCGTCCAGGCCGACGATGATGTGGCCGCCAAATGCGGTGCAGGCGTCTTTCAGGAAGCCCGGGTTCTTGACCGCAGCGGTGCCGATGATGACGTAGCGCAGGCCGGCGTCGATGTATTTCTCGATGGTGTCGAGATCACGGATGCCGCCGCCGAGCTGGACCGGAATCTCGTGGCCCACAGCCTTCAGGATGGATTTGATGGCACCGTTGTTTTGCGGCTTGCCGGCAAAAGCGCCGTTCAGGTCCACCAGATGCAGGCGACGCGCACCCTGCGCGACCCATTTCAGGGCCATCGCGGCGGGGTCTTCGCCAAAGGTGGTGGACTGGTCCATGTCACCTTGTTTAAGGCGAACGCAGTGGCCGTCTTTGAGGTCAATCGCGGGAATCAAGATCATGTCAGTGGGGCATGACGCCGTGGACAAAGGAAAAGAAACAGGGAATCAGGGATTCCAGTGCAGGAAATTCCGGTACAGGGCCAAACCCTGACTGGCGCTTTTCTCCGGATGGAATTGCGTTGCAAAAATATTATCGCGTGCAATGGCTGCTGCAAAGCGGCCACCGTAGTCAGCTTCACCCACGCTGTGGCGTACATCCGACGGACGGGCGTAAAAACTGTGCACGAAATAGAACCAGCTGCCGTCCGGCACATCGCCCCACACAGGGTGGCGACCGGTGTCGCGGTCCATCTGGAACACCTGGTTCCAGCCCATCTGCGGCACCTTGTAGCGGCTGCCGTCTGGCTGGGTCTGGCCCACCAGGTCAAACTTGACGACCTCGCCGTGGATCAGGCCCAGGCCCGGGGTGTCACCTTCGGCGCTGTGGTCCAGCAGCATCTGCATGCCCACGCACACGCCAAAGAGCGGCTTTTTGGCAGCGGCATCCAGCACCGCATCCAGCAGGCCAGACTCGCGCAACTCGCGCATGCAGTCCGGCATGGCGCCCTGGCCGGGCAACACCACGCGGTCGGCGTCCAGCACCTGCTGCGGGTTGGACGTGATGACCACGTTGACGCCGGTACCCTGCGCCGCGTGGATTACGGCCTGCGCCACGGAGCGCAGATTGCCCATGCCGTAATCGACCACGGCCACCGTATTGACTGCATTATTCATAGCAAACTAGGACCAATTGACGCTGGGATGATGCCAATTTCATTCAAAATCCTACAGCGAGCCCTTGGTGGACGGAATGACACCGACCGAGCGCGGGTCCAGCTCCAGCGCGGCGCGCAGGGCCCGTGCGAAGGCCTTGAACACGGTTTCGGCCTGGTGGTGGGCGTTGACGCCCTTCAGGTTGTCGATGTGCAGCGTGACGAAAGCGTGGTTGGCGAAGCCCTGAAAAAACTCGAACGCCAGCTGGCTGTCGAAGGTGCCGATCATGCCGCTGGTAAACGGCACATGCATCTCCAGACCGGGACGGCCGGAGAAATCGATCACCACGCGGCTCAGCGCTTCGTCCAGGGGCACGTAGGCATGGCCATAACGACGGATGCCCTTCTTGTCGCCCACCGCCTTCGCCACGGCCTGGCCAAGCGTGATGCCGACGTCTTCCACCGTGTGGTGGCCGTCGATGTGCAGGTCGCCCGTGGCCTGGATGTCGAGGTCGATCAGCCCGTGGCGGGCGATCTGGTCGAGCATGTGGTCAAAGAAGCCGATGCCGGTGGACAGATTCGACTGCCCGGTGCCGTCGAGATTGAGCTTGACGGTGATCTGGGTCTCTGCCGTGTTGCGGGAGACTTCGGCGGTGCGCGGTGCGGTGGAAAAGGTCATAGGGAAGCCTTGAGTGCCGCCAGCAGCTGCGCGTTTTCTTCGGCGGTGCCGACGGTCAGACGCAGGCAGCTGTCCAGCAGTGGATGCATTTTAGAAACGTTCTTGACCAGCACCTTGTGGTCACGCAGGCCGGCGAAGGTCTTCGCGGCGTCAGGCACACGCACCAGAATCATGTTGGCCTCGCTCTTGAAGGCATGGACACCGGGCAGCTGCGCCAGCGTGCCGAGCAGCAGCCCACGCTGCACGCGCAGTTCGGCGGCCTGCACCGCGAACACGTCGGCGTGTTCGATGGCGAACAGCGCGCATTCGTAGTTCAGCACGCTGATGTTGTAGGGCGGGCGCACCTTGTCGATCTCCGCAATCAGCGCCTTCGGGCCCAGCATGTAGCCGAGCCGCACGCCGGCCAGGCCGAACTTGGAGAGTGTGCGCATCAGCAGCACGTGGTGGTGGCGGTGGATGCGGTCGATGTAGCTCTTGCTGGCGAAGGGCTGGTAGGCCTCGTCCATCACGACCAGGCCGCCCTGGGCGCCCTGGGCGCCCTGGGCCTCGATGATCTTCTCGATCACGGCATCGTCCCCCAGGTTCGCCGTGGGATTGTTCGGGTACGCCAGGTAAACGATGGCCGGCTTGTGCGTCGCGATGGCGTCCAGCATGGCGGCCTCGTCCAGCTCGAAGTCGGCTGTCAGCGGCACGCCGTGAAAGGCCAGGCCCTGCAGCTTGGCGCTCATTGCGTACATCACGAAACCCGGCTCGGGCGCAAGAATGGAGGCCCCCGGCACGTCGCAGGCCAGCGCCAAGAGGGCGATCAGCTCGTCCGAACCGTTGCCCAGCATGATGTCGAAACCCTTGGGCATGCCGGCGTAGGCCGCCAGCGCGGTACGCAGGTCGTTGACGCGACCGTCGGGGTAGCGGTTGAGCGCGAGCGCACCCAGCCGCTGGCCCAGCTCGACCTGCAGCGCGTGCGGCAGCGGGTAGGGATTCTCCATGGCATCCAGCTTGACCATGCCGACCGAGTCCTGGATGGCGTAGGCGTGCATCGATTGCACGTCCTGGCGGAACACACGGGCCCCCACGCTTGTCACTGCGTGTACTGCGCTGCCCCCCGGGGGGGCTGGCCTTGCTTGGGACGGCCCGGCGCTGCGGCCGGCCGTTCCTGCGTTCATCGCGTCGTTTTCCGGGTTGCTCATTTCGTTTCTCGCATGGGGGGAACTTGCGCCAGCCGCAGCTCGGCGGCACGCGCATGGGCCTGCAGGCCTTCGCCATAGGCCAGCTCGGCGGCGATCAGACCCAGGGTCTGGGCGCCCTGCTCGCTCACTTCGATCAGGCTGCTGCGCTTCTGGAAGTCGTACACGCCCAGCGGCGAGCTGAAGCGCGCCGTGCCGCTGGTCGGCAACACGTGGTTGGGGCCTGCGCAGTAGTCGCCCAGGGATTCACTGGTGTAGGCACCGAGGAAAATCGCGCCGGCGTGGCGCAACAGCGGCTCCCAGCGGTGCGGATCGCGGCTGGAGACTTCGAGGTGCTCGGGGGCGATGCGGTTGCTGATGTCACAGGCCTCTTCCATGCTGCGCGTGTGGATCAGCGCACCGCGGTCGGAGAGCGATTTGGCGATGATGGCCGCGCGCGGCATGGTGGGCAGCAGGCGGTCGATGGCGGCCTGCACGGCGTCGATATACGCGGCATCGGGGCACAACAGGATGCTCTGCGCAAGTTCGTCGTGCTCGGCCTGGCTGAACAGATCCATCGCGACCCAGTCGGCGGGTGTGCTCCCGTCAGCCAGCACCAGGATTTCGCTGGGGCCGGCGATCATGTCGATGCCGACCGTGCCGAAGACGCGCTTCTTGGCGCTGGCGACATAGGCGTTGCCCGGGCCGGTGATCTTGTCCACTTTCGGCACAGTGGCCGTGCCATAAGCCAGCGCCGCCACCGCCTGCGCGCCGCCGACTGTGAAGGCGCGCGTCACGCCTGCCACATAGGCCGCGGCCAGCACCAGCGCGTTTTTCTCGCCGCGCGGCGTGGGCACGACCATGATGATTTCGCCGACACCGGCCACGTGCGCGGGAATCGCGTTCATCAGCACCGACGACGGGTAGGCCGCCTTGCCGCCGGGCACATAAATGCCCACGCGGTCGAGCGGTGTGACCTTCTGGCCCAGCAACGTGCCGTCTTCGTCGCGGTAGCTCCAGCTTTCTCCGCTGGCGCGTTTCTGCGCTTCGTGGTAGCTGCGCACCCGCCGGGCGGCAGCCTCCAGCGCCGAACGCTGCGCGGCAGGCAGCGCATCGAACGCGGCTTTGAGCTCCACCTGCGTCAGTTCCAGCGCAGCCATCGACGTGGCGTCCAGGCCGTCAAAGCGCCGGGTGTACTCCAGCACTGCGGCATCGCCGCGCTGCTGCACGTCGGCCAGGATGTCGGCCACGCGCTGCTCGATCGCGGCATCGGCCTCGGCCGACCAATGCAGCCGCGCCGTGAAATCGGCCTCGAACGTGGCTGACGTGGTGGAAAGACGGGCAGGAGCGGCAGTCAGGGTCATGTGGGTCAGGGCTTGGGAATGGCGCTGGCAAAGGCGTCGATGATGGCGCGGATCGGGGCCTGCTTGAGCTTGAGCGCGGCCTGGTTGACCACCAGGCGCGAGCTGATGTCCATGATGCGTTCAACCTCCACCAGATGGTTGGCCTTGAGCGTGTTGCCGGTGGACACCAGATCGACAATCGCATCGGCCAGGCCGGTCAGCGGCGCCAGTTCCATGCTGCCGTACAGCTTGACCAGATCCACATGCACCCCTTTGGTGGCGAAGAATTCGCGGGCGATGGCGGTGTATTTGGTCGCGACCTTCAGGCGCGAGCCCTGCTTGACGGCGCTGGCATAGTCAAAGTCGGCGCGCACGGCCACGCTCATGCGGCATTTGGCAATGTTCAGGTCCAGCGGCTGGTACAGGCCCTGGCCGCCATGCTCCAGCAAGGTGTCCTTGCCGGTCACGCCGAGGTCCGCACCGCCGTATTCCACATAGGTGGGCACGTCGGTGGCGCGCACCAGCACCACGCGCACGTTGGGCTGGTTGGTCGGCAAAATCAGTTTGCGGGATTTTTCAGGATCTTCCAGCACCTCGATGCCAGCGGCCTTCAGCAGCGGCAGGGTTTCTTCGAAGATGCGTCCCTTGGAGAGTGCGAGGGTAATCATCGGATTCTTTCAATGTCGGCGCCAATGCCGCGCAGCTTGGCTTCCATCTGGTCGTAGCCACGGTCCAGGTGGTAGATGCGGTCCACCACGGTCTCGCCGTCGGCCACCAGGCCAGCAATCACCAGACTGGCCGACGCACGCAGGTCGGTGGCCATCACGATCGCCCCAGAGAGTTTTTCCACGCCCTCGATCACCGACACCTTGCCGTCGATCTGGATGTGCGCGCCCAGGCGCACCAGCTCGTTGACGTGCATGAAGCGGTTTTCGAAAATAGTCTCGGTTACCTTGCTGGTGCCCTGGGCAATGCAGTTGAGCGCCATGAACTGCGCCTGCATGTCGGTCGGGAAGCCCGGGTATTCGGTGGTGCGGAAGCTCATGGCCTCCAGGTAGTCGTACGCCGGGGAGGCCGCCTGGATACGGATGCCCTCGTCGCCAAGGTCGGTGATGTTGACGCCCGCTTCCAGCAGCTTGTCGATCACGGCGTCCAGATGGTCGGCCCGGGCGTGACGCAGGATCACATCGCCGCCCGTGGCCGCCACCGCACACAGAAAGGTGCCGGCCTCGATACGGTCGGCCACGACCGCATGCTGGCAGCCGTGCAGCTTCTCCACCCCCTGGATGCGGATCCGGCTGGTGCCGTGGCCTTCGATCTTCGCGCCCATCTTGATCAGCATCTCGGCCAGATCGGGAATTTCGGGCTCTTGCGCGGCATTTTCCAGAATGGTCTCGCCCTCCGCCAGGGTCGCCGCCATCAGGAAGTTCTCCGTGCCGGTCACGGTCACCATGTCGGTGGTGATGCGGGCCCCTTTCAGCCGGGTGCGCCCCTGGGGCAGCCGGGCGATCATGTAACCATGCTCGACCGTGATTTCAGCCCCCATGGCCTGCAGGCCCTTGATATGCTGGTCCACCGGACGTGAGCCGATCGCGCAACCGCCGGGCAGTGACACCGTGGCCTCGCCAAAGCGCGCCAGCAGGGGGCCCAGTGCCAGCACCGAGGCGCGCATGGTCTTGACCAGATCGTAGGGGGCTTCAGGATGGATGGGGTTGGCCGCGTGCAGCGTCATGCCGCCACGTTCCCCGTGGGTTTCGGTCTTGACACCCATGTTGTCCAGCAGGCGGCGCATGGTGGCCACGTCCTGCAGGCGCGGCACATTGGTCAGCGTCACCGGCTCGGACGTCAGCAGGGCCGCGCACAGCTCGGGCAAAGCGGCGTTCTTGGCACCGGAAATCAGGACCTCGCCATGCAACTGGCGACCCCCGCGAATGATGAGTTTGTCCATGGAGGATCAGTAAGGAGCGCGGCTCAGCTGCAATCAGCGGGCGGCAGCGGAGTCAACGGGGAAGTGCGGCCCATTCGGCCGGCGTGTAGGTTTTCATCGACAGGGCATGCACCTCGTCCGTCTGCATTTTGGTGCCCAGCGTGGCATAGACCTGCTGGTGGCGGGCAATGGCGCGGCGGCCCTCGAACGCGGTGGAGACAATGGTGGCGTACCAGTGGCGGCCGTCGCCTTCGAGCGTCAGGTGTTCACAGGGCAAGCCTGCGGCGATGATGGATTGGAGTTCTTCAGCGGTCATGTGGTGTTCAGCCCCGGATCTTGTAGCCAATGCGCAGCAGATGCACAGCGATGGCGCTCACAAAGAGCAGCGCGGCGCTGACGATGCCCAAGCTGAGCCAGGGCGACACGTCGCTGACGCCGAAAAAGCCGTGCCGGAAGCCGTCGATCATGTAGAAAAACGGGTTCAGGTGGCTGACGCTCTGCCAGAAGGCGGGGAGGGAGTGAATGGAGTAGAACACGCCGGAGAGGAAGGTCATCGGCATGATGATGAAGTTCTGGAAGGCGGCCATCTGGTCGAATTTCTCGGCCCACAGTCCGGCAATCAGGCCCAGGGCGCCCAGCATGGCCGCGCCCAGCACGGCGAACACCAGAATCCACCCGGGTGCCACGAAACTGGGCGTCACAAAAAACGCTGTGGCGATGAACACCCCCGTGCCCACCAGCAGCCCGCGCGCCACCGACGAGCCCACGTAGGCGAAAAACCAGCTCCAGTGCGACAGCGGCGTGAGCAGCAGGAAGACCACATTGCCCATGATCTTGCTCTGCACCAGGCTGGAGGAGCTGTTGGCAAAGGCGTTCTGGAGCACGCTCATCATCACGAGACCGGGCACGAGGAACGCGGTGTAACTCACCGTCCCATAGACCTTGACGTGATCTTCCAGCACGTGGCCAAAGATCATCATGTACAACACGGCCGTGAGCACAGGCGCCGCGACGGTCTGGAAACTGACTTTCCAGAAGCGCAGCACTTCCTTGTAAAACAAGGTTTGCCAGCCGTTCATGCGTTCGCTCCCATGACATCCAGAAACACGTCTTCGAGGTCGGCCTTGCGGATTTCGATGTCCTCGGCGTGCAGACCGGCTTCGCGGATGGCGGCCAGGTATTGCTCCACCTCGTGCGCGTTGTGGGCAGGCAGCTGCACGATTCGCCCCGTAACCCTGGCCTTCCCAGCGAAAAATGGCGGTAGTTCGCTATCAATTTTGAAACGAAGCACATTGCTTGAGGCGGACTTCAGCAGGTCGGCCATCTTCGACAAAGCCACCACACGCCCCTGCTTGAGCATGGCGATACGGCCACACAGGGCTTCGGCCTCTTCGAGGTAGTGCGTGGTCAGCAGCACCGTGTGGCCTTCGTTGTTTATTTTTTTTTTTTTTGGTTGAAGGTGATGGCGAAAATCGAGAGCTACACCGGCCGGGGG